>SKEH01000894.1_pt1 | contig 14853 bp, 16 predicted proteins | sample 4826571 | NCBI WGS metagenome assembly SKEH01 (sample SAMN11008814, study PRJNA524170) | human gut metagenome | biome: Human fecal sample; material: Feces; isolation source: fecal sample from pouch patient p29 | host: Homo sapiens | place: Israel: Tel-Aviv | collected 2016-09-14 | reverse complement strand
AAGTTGTAATGGGAATTATTATGCAAGCAGGTAATGCAAAAGCTGCTGCTATGCAAGCAATTCAAGCTGCTAAAAAAGGCGATTTTGACAAGGCTGACGAATTTATTAAGCAAGCAAATGAAGGCTTAGTAAATGCTCACAATGTTCAAACTGATATGCTAACTCAAGAAGCACAAGGTAACCACGTAAAAGTTGACCTTTACATGGTTCACGCTCAAGACCACTTAATGACAGCTATTACTTTTATTGATTTAGCTAAAGAAGTAGTAGCTGTTTACAAAAAAATGGCTGAAAAATAATGGCTGCGGAAGCAAAATACTTAAAAGTTGCTCGAATTCTACAAAAAAGAATTGAAGATGGAGTCTACAAAACTCAGGCTCCCCTTCCTGACCAAAAAACACTTGCAGACGAATTACACGTAAGCCGTTTGACTGTAAAAAAAGCCTTAGATGGACTACAAAGAAAAGGCCTTGTTTATAAAGAATCAGGGTTAGGTACTTTTGTATTAGGGCCAGTCCCAATTCAAGATAAATTTGATTCACCAGCTAATGCCTTTAGTGGCTTAGCTAACTTACTTGGATCAGATGAAGTTACCAGCGACATTATTGAGTTCAATGTTGAATTTCCTAATGAAGATGTTCAACATTACTTAAAATTAAAGTCTAGTGATCCTGTTTATAATATTCGTCGCTTAAGACGACTTGAAGGAAAGCCACTGATTCTAGAACATACCTTTATGCCTGTCAACTTAGTTCCTAACTTAAACGAAGTTATCTTACACAATTCAATCTATAATTATCTTCACCAAAACTTAAAACTTAAATTTGGCGTTGCATATCGTAAGATTAAGGCTACTAAGGCAGATGATTGGGATCAAAAATACCTTGATGCTAAAAAAGATGACCCAATTTTAGAGCTTGAACAAATCGTATGGTTAAACAATGGTCAACCAGTTGAATATTCAACCAGTCGCAATCGCTACGATGAACGAAATTACGTCGTTTTAGAAACAAACAGCTTTTAAGTAAAAGTTCTAGAGCAATTCTAGAACTTTTTTTATAAATTTAAACAGATAAAGAAAGGAAAAATAATGACTAAAACCTACTCAATGCCAAAGGATTTTTACTGGGGCGGCGCTAGTGCCGCTAACCAATATGAAGGCGGTTATGATGAAGGTGGCAACGGATTAAACGCCATTGATGTCTTAACTAATGGCTCTGCTACTGAGCCAAGAAAAGTTACCTGGAAAATGCCAGATGGTAAAACTGGTACTACTGCTATGGCTTGGGGTAACGAGTTCAAATTACCTGAGGGCGCAAAGCCAGCTCTTTTAGATGATTACTACTACCCTAGTCATGAAGGAACAGATTTCTATCATCATTACAAAGAAGATATTAAATATATGGCCGACATGGGCTTTAATATGTTCCGTTTATCTCTAAATTGGTCACGCATTTTACCAAATGGAGACGATGAAGAACCGAATGAAGAAGGATTAGACTTCTACGATAAGGTTTTTAATGAATGTGCTAAGTATGACATCGAACCACTTGTTACCCTTTCACACTATGAGACTCCTCTATCTTTAGTCAATCGTTTTGGTGGCTGGAAAGATAGGAAAATGATCGATATTTTCGTTCACTACGCAGATATCGTCATGAACCACTATAAAGGTAAGGTTAAGTACTGGCTTACTTTTAATGAAATTAATGCCATGGATATGGCTCCTTACATGGGTGGAGGCTTAATTGATGGAAGTGAGCAAAACCGTGCTCAAGGAGCTCACAATCAATTTGTAGCTAGCAGCAAAGTTGTTAAATTAGCTCATGAAATTGATAAAAACAATCAAGTTGGTCAGATGCTTGCCTACTCTGCTTACTATCCATATACCTCAGACCCTGCAGATCAACTTTTAGTCATGAAAGCTAAACAAGAAATGCTTTTCTATTCTGACGTTCAAACTGGTGGACGTTATCCTGAATATCGCTTAAAGCAATATGAACGAGATGGCATTAAACTAGAAGATACTCCAGAAGACTACGAATTAATTAAAAAATATCCAGCAGATTTCTTAAGTTTTTCTTGCTACACATCTAATGTCTTAACAACTCATGAAGCTGATGCTAAAGCAAACGGTAATATGTCAGCAGGTGGCGTTAGAAATCCTTACCTTGACTATAACGCCTGGGGCTGGGCAACAGACCCTGATGTATTAAGAATCGCCTTAAATGACCTCTGGGATAGATACCACAAACCATTATTTATTGTTGAAAACGGTCTTGGTTGGGGCGATGAATTAACTGAAGATTACAAGATTCACGATGATTATCGCATTAACTACCTTCGTGCTCAAATTAAATCAATGGAAGAAGCAGTTAACGAAGATGGCATTCCATTAATGGGCTACACAATGTGGTCAGCAATCGATCTAGTTTCAAACGGAACTGGTGAAATGAAGAAGCGCTACGGATTTGTTTATGTAGACCGCGATGATAAAGGTAATGGCTCACTTAAGAGATATCCTAAGGACTCATTTGACTGGTACAAGAAAGTCATTGCCTCCCATGGTAAAGATTTAGACTAAAAAGAAAATAGAACCTAGCACTTTCTAGGCTCTATTTTTTTACAAAACAACTATAGAAAGATGAATAAAATGATTACAATAACAGATCAAGCTAGTTTTAAAGCAAAGGACTTCTTTAATTATCTCGATATGCAACTTACTCAGGCCATTAAAAAGGCTCGTGGAAATGACTTACCTATTAAAATTGCTGCAGGAACCAGCTATCAGCAACGTAATGTAAAAGCAGACATTACTGAATATGAATTTGGTAAGAAATACGTCTCAGTTTTTAAATCTCCTAAACTAGACGTTAAGATTGCTTACTATTTAGAAGATAATGATCACGGCTGCAAAATAACCTTTAACGAAGATGTTTTAAGCTATGACGAAAAGAAACATTCTAATATCGGCACTTGGTTTTACAATTGGCAATTAAAACAAGGTGCTAAAAAGCAACTAAAGCAAATGAAAAATAATGTACTCGCATATGCAAAATAATAGAGTCCTAGTCTCAAACAACAACAGTTTGAGACTAAGACTCTTTTTTAAATAATATCGTCAGAACTTTGATCAAAGAATTTTGAATTTTTATAATTATAAACTAATTTTGAACTATCAAAAGGCTCACCGTTTGCTAAATAAAATGTATCATGAACCTCTAAACATGGATCTCCCTCTTCTAGTTCCAAATATTTTGCTTCTTCTGCAGTTAATTTCCTTACTCGCATATACTTATCAGAAAAACGTATTTCCTTTTTCAATCCTTCTTTAATGTAATCAAATAAAGAACCTTCCGCAATTTCTTTACTCATGAAAGGTACAATACTTTTTCGATAATATGATTCTTCTAAAACAAAAGGCTTGCCATCTTCCTTACGAACGCGTTTTATTCGATAACATTCCTCATTTGAACGTAATAATTCCTGATAAACTTTGGGCGGAATACATTCCGACAATTCAATTACATGTGTCGTAGGATTCTTTAAAACATGTTCAAAACCAGCATTATCGCTAAATGACATATATTTATTATGACCAGAATGACGTACAAAAAATCCCTGAGCCTTGTACTTTATAAATATATCCTCGTCTAGTTAATAACGTGATAGCTTGCAAAATAGTCGATTTCCCTACTTGATATTTCTTCATTAAATCCGTAATTGTAGATAATTTATCGCCATGTTGTAAGTTATTTGCAACAATATATTTTTTTATTTTATCTGCGACTAATTCATATTTCTTCATCATTGTGTCCTTAAATAAAAAATCCTCATAGTTATATTTTAAACTACGAGGATTTTAAAAATCTATACTTTTAATTAAGCCTTTTCGGCACTTGCTTGTTCTTTCTTAAGCAATTCATTGTCGTAATGCTTAATGAATGGATACCAAATTAAGAATGCAATGACAACATTGACTAAGGCTAAAACAGCACCTTGCCAACTAGCAGTGGCCATCATACCACCAAGACCTACAGGAATTGGCCATGGTTGTTGAACAATAATCTTAGGTACTAAGTGAGTTGCAATAGCTGCATAAGCAACCATTGAACAAGTCATAGGTGCTAGTAAGAATGGAACAAATAAACGTACGTTATAAACAATTGGCAAACCAAATAGTAAAGGTTCGTTAATGTTAAATACAGCAGGAACAGCTTCAAGTTTACCAAGTTCTCGTAATTGTTTAGATCTAGAAGCAAAAGCCATCCAGAGTGCCATACCTAAAGTAGCACCAGAACCACCCATGATTACGAATGCGTTTGAGAATTCACCAGCAAATACATAGTGAGCACCAGAAGCATTAGCAGCCATGTTTGATAAAACGATTGCTTGGTAAAAACTTGAAATAATAGTCGCACCGTGAATACCAAACCACCATAAGAAGTGAATTAGGAAGAAGATAATCAAAACTCCCCACCAGGTATTAGCAATGTTTGAAACAAATGAGAATGGAATAAATAATAATTGAAAAATATCTGTACCAAGAACAATTAAGATAACGTCAATTAAAGCAATGACAATCGCAATCACAAAACCAGGAATCAAAGCAGTAAATGAGTTAGCAACACCTGATGGAACAGATGCGGGCATTTTAATTCGCCAATTGTGTTTAATACAGAAACGATAAATTTGAACAGTTAACCAGGCAACGATTAAACCAGTAAAGATACCTGTAGCACCAATTCTAGTTAAACCAGAACCAGAAACGCCATAACCACCAGCAACAATATTATCCTTCTTTAAAATATTAACGAAGACAGTGTTGCCGCCCTTCCATACTAATTGTGGAACGGTAATGAATAAACCCATTAAAGTTAAGAAAACAGCGTTTAATGGATCAAGCAATAGGTTTTCTTCTTTGCGATAAATATCTGCATAATTATAAGCAAATGATCCAGCAAAGTAAATTGCGATAATACCCATCGTGGCGTTGTAAATAACAGTATAAATATTGTTAAAACGTCCAAATGTATTATTGTAAAAATCTACAAATCCTTTAGCAGTAATAACTTGAGTCAAAACTGTTAGGACCAAAAACATTGATCCAATGATAGAAAAGGCAATAATTGAATAACCAGCACCCATAATTGCACGTACAAAACGTGAACCTGAGAACTTACCCAAAGCCTTCATCATTTTATCTTTAAATGATGGTTGTGCAGTGTCAGACATAGTACATCCCCCTCAATTTGTCCTACTGTCTATTACTTTCAAATGTCTTAATTGCTCGTGCATATTTGTCGCGGCCATTTTGAATGTTGCTAATTCTTCTTAAAATCAAAATAGAACCTAAAATTCCAACAACTAGAATCGTAAAAATTACATTTGCGACATCATTTGTAGCCATAAAAGGAAATAGAATCTTTCCAAATGGTAAATAGCAACCTATAGCAAAGATTACATTTGCACCTAGCTGCAGCTGATAATACAGTTTCGTAAACTTCAAGTCAGTATTTCTAACATTCCATTTGCTTACCTGCTCTACTGAAGCTACTAATAATAAAACAAACAATAATCCCGAAATTATCGAAGCAACAATATCTTTGTAGCAAATAGCAAAAACTAACCAAAATAGATTAGTGAATAAGAACGCCGCAGAAAAATAACGAATCATTAAATAGCGGCTAAAATTTATAGATCTCACACTCATATCATGTTTCTTTTGTTCTAAACTCTGATCTTTTTTAGTCATTATTGTATCTGCCCTTTCAATATTGTTCCTGAACAATTCAGACAACACCTGTATAATACTCCTTAATGAAACCGTTTGCAAGATTAATAACCATTTTCTTACTAAAAAATAAAATTCTATACTTTTAAGCTTTACAATTGAGTTTTTAATTTGTAGAATGAACTTCGAAAACGCTTACTTTAGAAAGGACGTATTGAATATGACTGGATACACTATGCCAAAAGGCTTTTTATGGGGCGGCGCTGTTGCTGCTCACCAACTTGAAGGTGCTTGGAATGAAGACGGAAAAGGAATGTCAGTTGCCGACGTGATGACAGTAGGATCAGCTACTAAACCACGTGAAATTACTGATGGCGTACTTCCTGGTAAAAATTATCCTAACCATGATGCAATTGACTTTTACCACCACTATAAAGGCGATATCAAATTAATGGCTGAAATGGGCTTTAAGGCTTTCCGTACATCAATTGCTTGGACTAGAATTTTTCCTAAAGGTGATGAAAAAGAACCTAATGAAGCAGGACTCAAATTCTATGATGACTTATTTGACGAATGCCACAAGTATGGAATCGAACCTGTAATCACTCTTTCTCACTTCGAAATTCCATATCACTTAGTTAAAGAATATGGCGGCTTTACTAACCGTAAATTAATTGACTACTTCGTACGTTTTGCTCGCGTATGTTTCAAGCGCTACAAGAACAAGGTTAAGTACTGGATGACATTTAATGAAATCGATAATCAATCTAGCTTCAATAACGACTTTTTAATGGCTACTAACTCTGGTATTTTGTTCAAAAATGGTATGGGCGATAAGGAGAAAGAAGCAGCAATGTATCAAGCTGCTCACTATGAATTAGTTGCTTCTGCTCTTGCAGTTAAAGAAGGTCACAAGATTAATCCAGATTTCCAAATTGGTTGTATGATTAATTACTCACCCGTTCGTCCATTAACTCCATCTTCAGACGATGTCTTACTTGCAGACAAGTTTGAACAAAGACGTGACTTTTTCTCCGACGTTCACGTAAATGGTGAATATCCAAACGCAGTTGAAGATTACATTGAAAGAAATGGCTACCGTCCAGACATTACTGAAGAAGATAAGATCGCCTTAAAAGAAGGTACTGTTGACTATGTAGGCTTTTCATACTACCAATCAACTACTGTTTCAAGTAAGAAAGTTAAGCCTGATGAATTAACTGACTTACAAGAAGCAATTGTTGAAAATCCAACATTGCAACGTAGTGATTGGGGCTGGGAAATTGATCCAGAAGGTTTAAGAATTTCTCTTAACCACTTAACTGACCGCTACCACAAGCCATTATTTATCGTTGAAAATGGTCTTGGTGCTTACGATAAGCGCGAAGCTGACGGTTCAGTTCATGATCCATACAGAATTGACTACCTAAGAAAACACATTGAACAAATGGAAAAGGCTGTTGTCTTAGACGGTGTTGACTTGATGGGTTATCTTCCTTGGGGGTGTATCGACTTAGTATCAGCCGGAACTGGTCAAATGGACAAACGTTACGGCTTTATCTACGTTGATAAAAACGACAAGGGTGAAGGAACACTTGAACGTTCAAAGAAAGACTCATTCAACTGGTATAAGAAAGTTATCGAATCTAACGGTAAAGATTTAGATTAACTACTAAAAATAGGATTTAGAGATAATTCTAAATCCTATTTTTCTTTGCTTGAATTAGCACTATTTAATTAGAGTGCTAAATATTTTACATTCCATTCTGACCTACTACAATAGAAAACGTAGAGAGCGTAATGGAAGGAAGTTTTATTATGGCAAACGAAATGATGAAAAATCATAATAACGATAATATGATGGATCAATTAAGCGATTGGTTTAGTTTTCCAAAAGACTTTTTTGATGACAGTTCAATTAAGAACATTATGCAATCTGACGTAGCAGAAACTGATAAAGACTACATCGTTAAAGTGGATATGCCCGGAATGGACAAAAAGGATATCAAGGTTTCATATAAAGATGGCATCTTAAATGTTTCAGGAAGTCGTGATTCATTTGACAACTTAGATGATAAGAACGGCAACCTTCTTCACCGCGAAAGAAGCGTTGGTCACATTCAAAGAAGCTACCGTATTCCTGATGTTGACTCAAAAGAAATTTCTGCTAAAGACATCGATGGCGTTTTAACCATTACCTTGCCAAAACTAACTGAAGAAGATAAAGAAAATACAATTACAATTGAATAATATTTATTAATTACTAAAAAACATCCCGCACAAAAACGGGATGTTTTTTAGTCTACATCAATAATTTTCACATTATAACTTCCGGCAGGTGCTTCTACTTCTACTGTTGCACCAGCTTCTTGCTTCATTAACGCTTGTCCTAAAGGAGAATCAAATGAAATTTTTCCTTTAGCTAGATCTGCTTCCATCCTACCAACAATTCGGTATTCCTCTGCGTTATCGTCGCCTTCAAAAAGCAGCTTTACGTTTGATCCTAAGTCAATTGTTCCACTCTCATCTTTTTGAATGATTTCGGAATAACGTAATTGTTTATCTAAGTAACGCAAGCGACTCTGCAAGTGTCCTAATTCCATTTTTGCCGTAGTATATTCAGAATTCTCTGACAAGTCTCCCATACTACGTGCTTCTTGCAAAATTTTAATTCTACGCGGTCGATCCTTTTTTAATCGAGCTATCTCATCTTTAATTTCTTGATAGCCTTCTGGAGTCATTTTTTGATAGTAAACCATTATTTAACCTTAACATCGTTTCCAGTAATAATGTCTTGCTTGTAAAGATCGCCATTCTTAACTGAATAATGACCAACAATTGTTCCAGTTGACTTCTCAGCCAAAGAATATTGTCCATTGCCGCCATCAATTAGAGTGAAGTTATCTGGACCATAACTGCTTGAGTAGCCATGTTCTTTAATAGTGTTAGAAACCATCTTGTTAAACATTGCATCTGAAGCATTATTAGCTGACGATGCATTTTGATTATTACTATTAGTTTGACTGTTAGATGATGCAGCTGAATTTGACGCATTATTTGAATTAGTTGATCCTGTTGAATCAGAAGAATTGTTGGAGTTAGTTGAATCGCTCTTATCAGTCTTTTCACTATTGCTGCTACTTGAACTGTCGCTGCTGCTCTTACTACTCTTCTTATCTGAACTAGTAGTATCTGTACCATCAGTATTTACATCATTCTTATCTTTTTTGCTTGTATGCTTTTTAGTTTTATGACTCTTCTTGTGACTTGTCTTACTACTTTTTGCCTCGTTATTAGTATTAGATTGGTTGGCACTATTGCTGCAACCTACAGCAAGGAGCATTGTCATTAAAGTTATTCCTGATACAAAAATATTCTTTTTCATATTTAATTCCTCCGATATTGTTATAAACATTATACTTCATAACGTCTATTGAAATACTTATGAAAGTTACTTTCATTCACAAAATTAGTGTATTAAATCATTATTTGCTGTATAGTAAATATAATGAAAAATATTATAAAAAAATTAAAGGAGTGTAATTTATGTCTCACGAATTAACCCTACAAGAAATTGATCAATTCCGTAATGACTTTGATAATTCACGCAATGAAGTTGTTTCTCGCGCAGCAATGCGTTCTGGTGTTTTAGAAGCTTCATTTAACCCATCAGTTACTAACCGCTTAAATGATGTTTTCTCTGTTGAAGTGGAAACTGATAATGTTACTAACCAAATGCAATCAGGGCGTTGCTGGTTATTTGCTACTTTAAACACCTTACGTCATGACTTTGGTAAAAAGTATAAGGCTAAGAACTTCACTTTATCTCAAGCATATAACTTCTTCTGGGATAAAATTGAACGTGCAAATATCTTCTACGACGCAATCATTGATTCTGCTGATAAGCCATTAGATGATCGTACTGTTAAAGCATATATGAATTTTGCCGGTTCAGATGGTGGTCAATGGGCAATGGCTGCTTCGCTAGTTAAGAAGTACGGTGTTGTCCCAACTAATGCAATGCCTGAAAGTTTTAATACCAATCACACTGCTGGCTTAGCTGATGCTTTAGCTCGTAAGGAAAGAAAAGATGCCTTAGTTTTACGTAAATTAGTTCAAGCAGGCAAAACTGAAGAAGTTGAAAAGAAGCGCAAAGAATTCTTAAGTGAAATCTACCGTATGACTGCGATTGCTGTTGGCGAGCCTCCTAAGACCTTTGACTTAGAGTATCGCGACGACGATAAAAAATTGCACTTAGATAAGAACTTAACTCCAGTTGAATTCTTCAACAAGTATTGGGATGTTAACTTCGATGACTACGTTTGCTTGACTAATGCACCTGACCACGAATATGGCAAGCTTTACTCACTTCCATTCGAAGATAACGTTAATGGCGGACTTCCAATTACTTTCTTAAATGTTCCAATCGAATACTTAAAAGAAGCTGCAGTCAAGCAATTGAAAGACGGCGAAAGTGTTTGGTTCGGTAACGACGTCTTAAAGGAAATGGACCGTAAGACTGGTTACTTAGATACTGAATTGTACAAGACCGACGAATTATTTGACGTTGATACTTACATGACTAAGGCTGAAAGATTAGCTACTGGCGAAGGTGAAGTTAGTCACGCAATGACCTTAGTAGGTGTTGACTTAGACAAGGGAGAAATCCGTAAGTGGAAAGTTGAAAACTCATGGAGTGAAAAGTCAGGCCGTAAAGTTTACTTCACAATGAGCGATAAGTGGTTTGATGAGTTTGTTTATGAAGTAGTTGTTAGAAAAGAATTCTTAACCGACGATCAAAAGAAACTTGCAGAAAGCAAGCCTACTCCACTTCCAGCTTGGGATTCACTTGCTTAGTGAAAATAAAATATATTGATAAAAAGGGATTTGCGTCGCTATAGACACAGATCCCTTTTATAATTCTTCTTTTTCACTATCTTCAATAAACTTTTCCATAAGTTTTGGATTTTTAATTAAAATCTTTAGTAAACGATTATCACTAATCGATGGCACAGCTCCGGCTTCATAAAGAGCTATTGTTGCCACATTCCATCCCAAAACTTCAGCAAATTTTTCTTTACTAAAATTCCAATGATGTCGTAAATTTTTAAGATCAGTTGGTGAAATAATACCAAACTTTCTCCGATACTTTTCCAAAGCTAATTTTGCTGCATGATCATCAAGTTCTAAGTCAGCAATTACCTTACCAGTATTCTCGTCAAAACGAGCAGGCGCAGTAATTGTAATTCGTTGTCCATGAATGTCATAACTATTAGTATAATCTGCAATATAAGACATGACTTCATCCCCTTAATTAAGTGAATAATAAAGCTAGCCAAAAGATTAGCTAGCTTTATTATCTTACACGTTCCATTCATCCATAAATTCTTGAACGAATTCACGCATATATTCAGTTCTTCGATGTGCTTCTTTCTTAGCAGCAGGTGTATTCATCAATCCCTCTAAATCAAATAATTTTTCATAGAAGTGATTAATCGTTGTCTCAACATGGTTACGATATTGGTCATGACTTACTAACTTTTCAGGCTTAATCTCTGGATCATAGATCTTATTTCCATGCTTTCCGCCATAAGTAAATGCTCGTGCGATTCCGATTGCACCTAAGCTTTCGATTCGATCTGCATCTTGCACATATTGTCCACTCAAGGGCAACTTGTAGTGATGTTCAATATTGGCGGAAAAAGACATGTGCTGAATCGTAAATAAAATATCCTGTGCTTCTAACTCAGTAAATCCAACTTTAGGTAGTAACTCTTTAATTTCTGCAATTACCTTACTTGGGTCATCGCAAATTTTCTCATCAATTGTATCGTGCAAGTAACTACCGGTCTGAATAATAGCAACAACTCGGCTATCTGCATGCGCATCGGGATAATCACTTAAATACATTTTTGTAGCTAAGTTTGCTACTCGTTGTCCATGATAGTAGTCATGTCCTGTTTTTTCACCTTTTAAATGATCTTGGGTAAACTGCTTAACTAATTCAATATCCATCTGTTTATCACCAAAATTAAGCCATTGAATCCCAGCAAGGAACTGGAGTAGCTTCTCCTTCAGCAATCTTTACTAATTTTTCAGGTAAGTATTGCTTCTTCACTACAACCTTAAAGAGGTATTCGTCAAACCACTTATCGTCCATTACAAAGTAGCCTTTTTCACCAACTTTGGTTCCCCAAGAATTTTCAACTTTCCATTGACGAGGTTTGCCATCAACTACATCTACTCCAACAAAAGTCATCGCATGAGTAGAGCCACTAGCACCAGTTTCAAGACGCTCCTTCTTACTTAATTTAGTTTCAATATTAAAAACAGTATCTGTTTCATATAAATCAGCAGCTAAAATTCCCTTTTGACGGTCGCTTTGCTTACCTACATCACAACCAAACCAGATCGTTTCTCCATCTTTTAATTGCTTAATAGCTGCTTCCTTAAGATTTTCAATCTTCGTATTCAAAAATCTAATTGGACTACCGCCTTCAACATTATCTTCAAATGGAAAAGCATAAAGCTTGTCATATTCATGATCTGGCGCATTAAAGAGAACAACATAGTCATCCAAATCATCTTCAAAATAATTGTGGAAAAAGTCTAGTGGACTAAGATTTTGATCTAACTTATATTTTCCATCATCATCTTTAAATTCTAAATCAAACTTTTGCACAGGTTGTCCAAAGGCAATCACAGCCATACGGTAAACTTCACTTAAAAATTCTTGGCGTTTTTGCTCAATTTCATCATTTTTGCCTTCTTGTGCTAGTTTACGTAAAACTAGTCCATCTTCACGTAACTTCATGTTCAAGGCTTGATTAAACGCTGCTGTATTGTTAGCAGTAAAACTTTCATCTTGTGCATAAGTTGGCACTAAGCCATATTTTCTAATCAAGGAGATAGCCATATGCCATTGTCCACCATCAGTATCTGGAGCTTGCAAATAAAAATGCACAGTTCGATCACCCACAGGTTTATCCGCAGTTTCTAAGATATGATTGAAGAAAATATTTGCTCTTTCGATTCGATCCCAGAAAAAGAGATAGCTTTGTGAAAAAGTAAAGTTCTTTGCATGATACTGCTTAGCGAACTTGTGACGTAAAACGTTCAATGCCGCAAACAACCAGCAACGACCTGATTGTTTTTGATCAGTCACATTATCAGTTGGAATTTCAATTGAGAAGGTGCGATTTAAATCACGAATTCCTTCACTGTTGAAGCTGGCTTTTTGCACGCCGTTATTCACAACAGCTAATTCAGCGATCTTATTTTGTTTGTTTTGTTGATAATCTTGTTGAAATTTTTCAATTTCTTCTAGTGTAAGTTTATGTGCCATGTCTATTCTTCTTTCATAAATTACAATATTTTATCTCCATTATAAAAAGAGACAGTCGTTTTGACCATCCCTTAATGCATCATCCATCAAAAAAGCTTCTGCTAGCCTAAGCTTATTTAATAACTAAGCCGTTTCCCAGATTTGAACTGGGGACCTCCTCCTTACCACGGCGGTGCTCTACCTCCTGAGCTAAAACGGCATACACAGTTTAATTATAACAAAAAAGACGAGGAGTGCCTCTAGCATCCCTCGTCTTCTTTTTTATCAACTATTTAATTTTAACTAAGGTGTACTTTCTCTTACCCTTACGGATAATTACATACTTACCATCAAAATCACTATCTGGTTCAATAATGAAGTCAATATCATTTTGACGTTCACCATTTACGTAAATAGCACCGTTCTTAACATCTTCACGTGCTTGACGCTTAGATGGTTCAATCTTAGTTTCAACTAAGAATTCAACAATATTCTTAGCTTCATGAGTTGCTTCTGCACTTGGTGCGTTCTTCAAAGCTTGTTCAATTTGAGGAACAGACAAGCTCTTAACGTTACCTGAGAATAGTGCTTCAGTAATCATTTGAGCTTCTTTTAAGCCTTCTTCACCATGAACAAACTTAGTTACTTCTTCTGCTAATCTCTTTTGAGCTGCACGCTTCCAAGGTTCTTTTTCAGTCTTTTCGGCTAAGTCTTCAATTTCTTCACGAGATAAGAAAGTAAAGTATTTAAGGTACTTAACAACGTCCCGATCATCTTGGTTAATCCAGAATTGGTAGAATTCATAAGGACTAGTCTTTTCTGGATCAAGCCACACAGCACCACCAGCAGATTTACCAAACTTAGTACCATCAGCCTTAAGCATCAATGGAATAGTTAAACCAAATGCTGGATGATCTTGACCTTCAAGCTTGTGAATCAAGTCAATACCAGCAGTAATATTGCCCCATTGATCAGAACCACCAATTTGGAGTTGAACGCCATTATCTTTGTTCAAGTGGTAAAAATCAATTGCTTGCAAGATTTGGTAACTAAATTCAGTAAATGAAATACCATTCTCTAAGCGGCTAGCAACAACATCCTTGTTAATCATATTATTAACTTGGAAAAATTTACCATAGTCACGTAGGAAATCAATCAAATTAAGCTTTCCAAGCCAATCAGCATTGTTTTTAATTTCAAAGTTTTCCGTACCGAATAACTTTTTCATTTGAGCAGTCAACTTTTCCTCATTATGCTTAACTTGTTCAGCAGTTTGAAGAACACGTTCGGTCTTTCTACCTGATGGGTCACCAATTGAACCAGTTCCTCCACCAATCAAAATTACTGGATGGTAGCCAGCCATTTGGAATCTTTTTAAAATCATAAATGGAATTAAGTGTCCAATATGAAGGGAATCACCAGTTGGATCAGTTCCGCAGTAAAGAGCTAAATCATCATGCTCTGCTAAGTACTTGCGTAAACCTTCCTCATCGGTTTCTTGGTTAATAGCACCGCGCCATTTTAAATCTTCTAAAATGTTAAATTTTGCCATAATAATTTCTCCTAACAAAAAACGTCCCTAGACTTCTCTCGAAATCTAGGGACGACTAAATTACTTCATTAGCCGTGGTACCACCCACGTTTGCGCTCAATGCGCCTTAAGTCAGTTGATAAGGAAACTACCCCATTACGTACTTCGCTTGCTTAACCTGTCTAGCTCACACTAACCGCTAGTTCTCTGAACACTGAATTAAGTAGCTACTTTTATTTACCTATGATAATAAGGGAGAATAGC
>SKEH01000889.1_pt1 | contig 14952 bp, 13 predicted proteins | sample 4826571 | NCBI WGS metagenome assembly SKEH01 (sample SAMN11008814, study PRJNA524170) | human gut metagenome | biome: Human fecal sample; material: Feces; isolation source: fecal sample from pouch patient p29 | host: Homo sapiens | place: Israel: Tel-Aviv | collected 2016-09-14 | reverse complement strand
GTATAATATAATGAAATTAAACGAATCTTAAGGAGAACAGAATATGGCTGATAAAAAAACTTTTTATATTACAACCCCAATTTACTATCCGTCCGGCCGTTTAACCATTGGTAATGCATACACAACAATTGCTGCCGATGTAATGGCACGTTACAAGCGTAGCCAAGGCTATGACACTTTCTTTTTAACTGGTACTGACGAACACGGCTTAAAGATTGAACAAAAAGCAGAAAAGCAAGGAATTAAGCCACAAGAGTTTGTTGACAACATGGTTGTAACATACAAAAAGCTATGGAAGAGCCTAGATATTTCATACGATAAATTCATTAGAACTACTGATGAAGAGCACGTTAAGGGTGTCCAGAAAATTTTTGAACAACTATTAAAACAAGGCGATATCTATCTTGGTGAATACACTGGCTGGTACTCAGTTGAAGATGAAGAATATTTCACTGAATCTCAACTTGCAGAAGTTTATAAGGACGATGAAGGCAATGTGATTGGTGGTAAGGCGCCATCAGGTCATGAGGTTCAACTAGTTAAGGAGCCATCATACTTCTTTAAGATGAGTAAGTATGCTGATCGACTTTACCAATATTACCAAGACCATCCTGAATTTATTTTGCCTCATTCTCGTGAAAAAGAAATGGTTAATAACTTCATTAAACCTGGTCTTGAAGATTTATCAGTTACTCGTACTACTGTTTCCTGGGGAATTCCTGTCCCAAGTGATCCTAAGCACGTTGTTTACGTGTGGATTGATGCATTGTCTAACTATATTACTGCATTGGGTTATGGTTCAGATGACGACTCACTCTTTAAGAAATACTGGCCTGCAGATGTTCACCTAGTAGGTAAGGAAATTGTTCGTTTCCACACAATTTACTGGCCAATTATGTTGATGGCACTAGACTTGCCTTTACCTAAGCACGTTATTGGTCACGGCTGGGTATTAATGAAGGACGGTAAGATGTCCAAGTCTAAGGGTAATGCAGTTTATCCTGAATCTATCATAAATCGCTATGGCGTAGATGCTTTACGCTACTACTTAATGCGTGCATTACCATTTGGTTCTGATGGAGTCTTTACACCGGAAGACTTTGTTGAACGTGTTAACTACGATTTAGCAAATGATTTAGGTAACTTGCTTAACCGGACAGTTTCAATGATTAATCAATATCAAAATGGTGAAGTGGCGCCTGTTGCTAAAGACCAAGATGAGTTCGGTCAAGAGCTTGCTAGCGTTGCCACTGAGGCAATTGCTAATTATCAAAAAGATATGGATAAACTTTACTTTACCCAAGCAATTGAAGATATTTGGAAACTAGTTAGCCGTGCAAATAAATACATTGATGAAACCACTCCTTGGGAACTAAATAAGGAAGGCAAAAAAGAGGACTTGTCGCGTGTAATGTCCAACTTAGCTGAAAGCTTAAGAATCATTGCCTTATTAATTGCACCAATTATGACTAGAACACCAGTTGAAATGTTTAGACAGCTGGGACTTGATTGGGATAATTCTGAACAAAAGCAACTTGGTTTTGGCGATTTTGCTTGGAATGTCAAAGTTATCAGTGATCCAAAGCCAATTTATCCACGTTTGAAACCAGAAGACGAAATTAAGTACATCAAGGATGAAATGGCTAAGGCAAAACCAAAAAAGGAAAGCCGCAGTGAGAAAGTAAAAGATAAAGAAATCTCAATTGATGATTTTGACAAAGTCAAAATTAGAGTTGGAAAGATTCTTTCAGTTGAGCCTGTTCAAGGATCAAGTAAACTATTAAAATTCCAACTTGATTTTGGTAATGGTGATGAACGTCAAATCTTAAGTGGTATTCGGAAGTATTATCCAAATGCTAGCGAGTTACTGGATAAAAAAGTTTTGGCAGTTACTAACCTGAAACCACGTAAATTGCTTGGTCAATTAAGTCAAGGAATGCTTTTATCAAGTGAAAAAGGTGGCACAGTTAAGTTAGCAATTGTTGGCGACGAACATGAAATTGGGGCCGAATTAGGTTAATGGAATTAATTGATAATCATACGCACTTGCAAGATGGGCCTTTCCAGGGTAAAGAAGAATTTTATCTTGATCGCGCACGCCAATTGGGTGTTAATAAGATGATTTGTGTTGGTCAAGATCCAGAGTTTAATCGGGGCGCAATTGAACTTAGTCAACGTTTTGAGCAGGTTTATGCAATGGTCGGGTACTGTCCTGATGTTGCTAAAGATTACGACCAAAAGGCTGAAGATGAGTTAATTGAACAACTGCAAATACCTGGTGTTGTTGCAGTTGGAGAAATCGGCCTTGATTATTACTGGGATGAATCTCCGCGTGAGCAGCAGCGCGAAGTATTTGCACGCCAGATTGAGGTTGCGCATGAATTGAAAATGACCGTAGACATTCACACAAGGGATGCCTTTGCAGATTGTTATGACATTTTGAAGAACAGTAATCTAGAATATGGGGCAGTTTTGCATAATTTTAACGGTGATGTTTCTTGGCTTGAAAAGTTTTTAGATTTAAACGTCTGCTTTTCATATTCTGGTGTTGTTTCTTTCACCAAAGCAACGGAGGTTCATGAGGCCGCAAAGAAGACACCAATGGACCGGTTATTAGTTGAAACGGATGCACCATTTTTAACACCTAAGCCATATCGCGGTAAGCAAAATGAACCTGGCAATGTTTATTACGTTGCAAGAGCAATTGCTGAATTGAAAGACATTCCGTTAGAAGAAGTTGCCAAGGCAACTTATGAAAATACGATGAGGGTATATGGTCTTAACTAAAAAACAATTTAATGCCGTTGTAGTGGTAGAAGGTAAAGATGATACAATTCGCCTAAAACAGTTTTTTCCTGGCATCGAAACAATTGAAACCAATGGCTCTGATGTGCCACCGGTGGTCTTGACTGAGTTAAAAGAATTATCAAAGAAACGTGAAATAATTGTCTTAACCGACCCAGATCTTAATGGTGAGAGAATCCGCAGATTAGTTACTGAGGCGGTCCCTAGTGCTAAGCAGGCCTTTATTACACGCAAAGAAGGCGATCCTCATAAAAAAGGAAAGGGCAATTCACTGGGAGTTGAGCATGCCTCAAAGCAGGCACTTGTTAGGGCTTTGAGCGACTTACATGAACAGCAGGCTCCTTCTAGTGATATTAGCAAGCAAGCTTATCAAAAACTGGGTTTATCAAGCGGACCCAATTCGCGTAAATTACGTGAGCAAGTAGGAATTAGCTTGCGTATCGGCTATGGCAACGCAAAGCAGTTTTACAACCGGTTATGCACATTTGGTATTACGCTTAAGCAACTTGAGCAGGCCGTTAAGGAGGCAAAAAATGAATAACGAAATTCCAATTGGTTCCGCGGTTCGGACTCAAGCAATTATTAATCGCTACTTTGTTAAGGCGAAGAAGAACCTAGGACAAAACTTTTTAGTTGATCTAGATGCAATTAAGGGGATTGTTCAGGCAGCTGGAATTCAACCTGGTGATCAGGTGATTGAAATTGGACCAGGGATTGGTTCGTTAACGGAGCAGCTCTTGCTTGCAGGTGCAAAGGTCTTTGCCTACGAAGTTGATGAGAGTTTACCAGAAATTTTATCTAATGAACTCCCTGCTAAAATAGATGGCGTCCGACTTGATGACCGCTTTAAATTAATGATGAAGGACATTTTAAAGGCAGACTTTCCGGCAGATTTTGAAGATTTTCTTGATGTAAATAAACCAATTAAGGTTGTAGCCAATTTACCATACTATATTACAACTCCAATTATTTTCTTTTTGAATCAAGCAAACTTAAATTTCACTAGTTTAACTCTAATGATGCAAGAAGAAGTTGCCGAGCGGCTAGACGCTCAGCCAAATAGTAAAGCTTATGGTCCTTTGACAATCGCGGTTCAAACGCAAATGACAGTCAAACTTGCGCTAAACGTAAAAAGCAGTTCATTTATTCCGCGCCCTAAGGTTGACTCAAGTGTAGTTGTTTTGACTCCTTTGACAGAACAGATGGATGTTGGTGATCCGAAACACTTTAATTGGGTAGTGAAAATGTGTTTCAGTCAAAGGCGTAAAACTTTAAATAATAATTTAAAGAATTTAGTACCAGATTCTGATCAACGAAAGCAGTTGATAGATTCTTTAGGAGTGGATCCACGTATTAGACCGGAACAGCTCACAATCAAGCAGTTCATCCAGATTGCAGCCGCGATTTCACCGCAAAAATCATGAAAAGCTTCTGGGCTACCACTTAAAAAGAATTGAAAAAATGATAATATTGTAGTAAAATAGAGCTCCAAAGGAGTTGTTAACAGTGCCAACATCTATTACTACTATTAAGCAGAAATTAGATTCACATTTGGGTGATTCTTTGACTGTGGTTGCAAGAGCAGGACGTAAAAAAGTTACCAAAAGACGCGGGGTCTTGAAGGAAACATTCCCAGCTGTTTTCGTTGTTGATTTGGATCAGGACCAAAATAACTTTGAACATGTTTCATATAGCTACACGGATTTGTTAACCAAAAATATCACATTAAAATTTGATAATGCGGCTGAATAAGCTAGATTAAAAATAAAAAGATCATACTTTTTGGCATTAACATTTTGTAAAATGTTAGTGTCTTTTTTTGTCGTTCAGTGTATAGTAGAAGCAGGCAAAAGACAAACATTAGAGAGGGGATTTTATGAAACGTTCAGAGAGATTAGTTGATATGACTAAATATTTAATGGAACGCCCACATGACTTGATACCATTACCATTTTTTGCTAAACGTTATGGAGCTGCTAAGTCATCTATTTCAGAAGATTTGGCAATTTTAAAACATACTTTAGCTAATAATCAGGATGGTATCTTAGAAACTGTTGCGGGTGCTTCAGGAGGTGTCCGTTACGTTCCTTTTTGGGGTAAAAAACATGCGCAAAATTATTTAACTGATTTAGCTGCAAGAATTGAGGACCCGGATCGGATATTAGCAGGCGGCTTTGTTTATCTTTCTGATATTTTAGGAAATCCGCAAGACCTTGAAAAAATTGGTAAGCTGATTGCCACACGTTATGCATATTCTAAAATTGACGTGGTAATGACAATTGAAACTAAGGGTATTTCATTAGCTCAAGCTGTTGCGCGCTATTTAAACGTACCATTTATTATTGCACGCAAACGCTCAAAGGTAACTGAAGGCGCAACGGTTTCTGTTAACTACATTTCTTCTTCGCTTGATCGTGTGTCCAAGATGGAATTACCTACAAGAGTTTTAAATAAGCACTCTAATGTTTTGTTAGTAGACGACTTTATGATGGCCGGTGGTACTTTGACCGGTATGCAGCAACTAGTTAGAGAATTTGATAGCAATATTGCTGGTATCTGTGTTTTATGTGAAGCTGATTTTGAAGATGAAAAGCTAATTGAAGGTCACCTTTCATTAGTTAAAATTAAGCGTGTAGACGGTAAAAAGAAAGTCATTATTGCTGAGCCGGGAACCATAGTCGCACATACCGATTATGATCGCTTTTAGTTTGAAATAATAAAAGTGGGCAAAATCAAAAATTAGAAGAGGCTAAAAATAATGAAAAAATTTGTTGTTGTCCTTGCTGCTGGTAAGGGCACGAGAATGAAATCTCAGCTATACAAGGTTTTACATCAAGTGTGTGGAAAAACAATGGTTGAACACGTTGTTGAAGCTGCACAGGGAATTCAACCAGACAAAATTGTGACTGTTGTTGGCACAGGTGCAGAAGATGTTGAAAAGGTCCTAGCTGGAAAATCAGAATTTGCACTGCAGAAAAAACAGTTGGGAACGGGTGACGCCGTTTTAACTGCCGAAAAAGAGTTAGCAGGAAAAGATGGCGCCACGCTAGTTATTACTGGTGATACACCACTGTTTACCAGTGAGACCTTTAAAAAGTTGTTTGACTACCATCAAACTAAGGGCAATGCAGCTACTGTTTTAACTGCGCAAGCACCTAACCCATACGGCTACGGTAGAATTATCCGTGATGATCAAGATAACGTCTTAAGAATTGTTGAACAAAAAGACGGTAGCCCTGAAGAACTAAAGATCAAAGAAATTAACACAGGTGTTTTTTGCTTTGACAATAAATTGCTGTTTGAAGCCCTGAAACATGTTAATAATCAAAATGCACAAGGTGAATATTATCTAACTGATGTATTGGAGATCTTGCGCAATGAGGGTCAACGAATTGGCGCATACCGCATGCGTGATTTTAGTGAGAGTATTGGTGTTAACGATCGTGTTGCGCTCGCGCAAGCAAGCAAAATCATGCAAAAGCGGATTAATGAAAAGCACATGTGTAATGGCGTAACCTTTATTGATCCTGATACAGCTTATATTGATTCAGACGTGAAAATTGGTTCGGATACAGTTATTGAAGGCAATGTTGTTATTAAGGGCAAGACAGAAATTGGCAGTAATTGCTTAATTACTTCTGGCTCACGGATTGTTGATTCAACTATTGGCGACCATGTAACAGTTACTTCATCAACAATTGAGAACTCACAAATGTTTGAAAACACTGATATTGGACCAAATTCGCATCTGCGGCCTAATTCAATCATCAAGAAGGGTGCACATATCGGTAATTTTGTTGAAGTTAAGAATGCTGAAATTGGCGAAAATTCTAAGGTTGGTCACTTGACTTACGTTGGGGATGCAACTTTAGGTAAAGACATTAATGTCGGCTGTGGTACAATTTTTGCTAATTATGATGGTATTAAAAAGGATCACATTAATGTTGGCGATCGTGCCTTCATTGGCTCAGGAGCAACTTTAATCGCACCGGTAAATATTTCAGATCACGCCTTTGTTGCAGCTGACTCTACTATTACCAAGGACGTAAACAAATATGATATGGCGATTGCACGTGGACGTCAGGTGAATAAGCCTGATTATTGGCACAAGTTACCATTATCAAAAGATGAAAATTGGGAATAAATCTATTTTTCAGTATTAAATTTAGGAAACAATCCAAATGTAATTAAATAGTATTAAGAAAAGGTAAGAAGTTACCATCTTAATTGGTTTAATTGCATTTTTGGTATACAATAAATATATTAAAATAGTTTTTTAATGAGGTGTAATAGATAAATGAAACTAAGTCATAAATTAATGATGGTATCAACAGCTGCACTTATTGGTGTTAGTCCAGTATTGAGTGCGAGTCAAACTGCAGTAGTGCAAGCAGCTCATAAATCTACAGCAACGAATACTTCTTCTACTAAGAAAAATACTTCAAAGAAGGGCACAATTAAATTAAGTCACAATTCTTACGTATATGACAAAGACGGGAAGCGTCTAAAGACTTATATGGGTAGTGAAAAGAACACGACCATTGGTAAAGGCTATACCTTAAAATACTCAGAGAAAGTAACTATTGGTGGCATTGAATTTTACGATATTGGCGGTGGCGCTTTTGTCAAAGCAGCTAATGTTGGCTACGTTGATGGTAAAAAGGTTACTAAAACTACCACAACCACTTCTACTGCAAGTGCTAAAATAAAGCACAATGCTTACATTTACGATGCTAAGGGCAAGACTGACAAGAAGAAAATCAAGAAGGGTCAAACTGCTACCTTTGATCAAGCAATTTATATTGGTAAGAAGCTTTTCTACCGCATCAGTGGTCAAACTAACCAATTTATCAAGGCAGCCAACGTTGGTAAATTATCTGGCGCAACTTTAAAGCCAGTTAATGAAGACGATACGCCAAGTGATAACCAAAATGACCCAACGGTAATTACTTTGAACCATAATGCATATATCTATGATGACCAAGGTAATTCAAGCAAGACTTTACTTAAGAAGGGTCAACAAGTTCAAGTTGATAAGCTACAGTACATTGATGGCAAATTGTACTACCGCATTAGCGATAGTAAATATCCTGGTGAAAATCAATGGGTTAAGAAGAGCAACGTTGGTGTAATCACTGGTAAGCAATTAAAACCTGCAAATGAAAAGCCAGTAGAAGACCAAAATGCAACTTTTGCTACCATTGCGCGTGACACCAATGTCTATGATGACAAGGGTGTTGCACAACCAACAAAGACCTTTGCTAAGGGACATGTTGCTCGTGTAAACGAATTACGTTACATTTGGGTTCAATCTGAAAACAAAGCTGTTTTATTCTACAAATTACAAAGTGATAAGAACGGTTTTATTAAAGATGATGATGTTAACACTGTAAGTGGACATAAACTTACTCCAGTTAACACACCAGAAACTGCTAAAAGTCAGACCGTTACTGCTACTGATACAGACAAGAAGCCATTACAAGATGCTTTAGGTCAAGCAGCAGCTGTTAAGGCTAGCGATGCATATAAGCTTTCAGCTAAGTCATTACGTGATGCCTACGATGCAGCTATTGCAACTGGTACGCAAGTTAATACTGCAATTTCAACTGTTGCACAGGTAAATGATACTTTAAGCAAAATAACTTCTGCTAAAAATGCTCTTAACGGTAAAAAAGTTGTAGTTAACGACTTAAAGAACTTAAGTATTAGTGAAGCTGATCAAATTGTTCAACTTGCTGCAACAGCAAATGGCGTGGACAAATCAGCAATTCAATTTAGTAACAACAACACTGTTTTAACAATCACTAGTGCAAATGGTTTCCAACAAACTTTGAACATTACTGATTACGCAACTACAAACAAATAGTTAATGCATTTATATTAAATGCCACCAAATAATTGGTGGCATTTTTTGTTGTCAAAGATAGCTTACAAATATGTCAGTTAAGTGGTAAGAAGCTTTACTTAATAAAAATGTTTTACTATAATATATTGAAACGTTTCAAAAATATTGAGTGAGGTATGAAAATGAATAATCAAGCGTTACCTGATAATTTTATGTGGGGTAATTCAACTTCAAGCATGCAGACGGAAGGAGCGGTCCATGAAGGTGGAAAAGGCGACTCTGTTTATGCAAACTATCGATCAGAAGACGGCTCATCAGTATGGGATGAAGCAATTGATGAATACCATCGATATCCAGCTGATTTAGATTTAATGGCTGATCAGGGAATTAATTGCTATCGTTTTCAAATATCATGGAGTAGAGTAAACCCAACGGGTGACGGTGATTTCAATCCAGAGGGAATTAAGTTTTACTCGGATCTAATCGATGAACTGTTAAAAAGAAAAATTCAACCAATGATTTGCCTCTATCATTTTGACATGCCACTAAATCTAGCTAAGAAATATAATGGCTTCAGTAGTAGGTATGTAGTTGACGCTTTCGTTCGGTACGGTAAAAAGATGATCGATCTGTTTGGTGACCGTGTTAAATACTGGATTACTTTTAATGAACAAAACCTTTATTTTATGCCTGGTGCAGCGAAAATTGCAGGCTCACTAAAAGAAGAAGAAACGCTGACGGATATTTATACCATTAGTCATCACTTGATGCTAGCTCACGCTAGAATTGCTGCTTACTTACATCAAACAACGGACTGTAAAATTGGTGGCATGCTCGCCTACAGTGAAGTTTATCCTGTTTCTGCACTTCCCAAAGATGTTTTGTATGCACGTCAATTAGATGAGTTCTTTAACAAAAATTTGTTAGATGCGTTTGTTTTTGGACATTACTCAAACGAAGTGATTAGTTTTGTTAAAAATAATAATCTTAATGTGGATGTTTTACCTGAAGACCTTAAAGAGATTAGTAAAATGAAAAGTGATTATATTGCTTTTAGTTACTATCAAAGTGCAACAATTAGTAGTAGTTTGATTCCGGACAAAACTGCGCCAAATTATTACCTTCAATATGGCGGTAAAGAAAATCCATTTTTGCAAGTAAACGAGTGGGGCTGGTCAATTGATTCTACTGGCTTTAGAGATATTTTGACCAAGACGTATAATCAGTATCAACTGCCAATGTTTCCGATTGAAAATGGAATAGGAATTAGAGAGAACTACCACGGAAAAGAAATTGATGATGACCTTCGAATTAGATATCACAAAGAACATATTCAAGCATTAAAAGACGCAATGTACATCGATGGTGTCGACATTATTGGCTACTTAGTTTGGGGACTTATTGATATACCAAGTTCTTCAGGCAACATGGATAAGAGATATGGCATGGTTTATGTTAATCGTACTAACAAAGAAGTCCTTGATCTCAAACGGATTCCTAAAAAAAGTTACTGGTGGTTTAAAAAAGTAATTCAAAGTAATGGTAGGTACTTGGACTAAATACTAGGAGAGAAAAATGAAATTAGCAGTTTTCGATATTGGTGGCACCAATCTTAAATGTGGATATTTCGGTAACGATCATAACATTACGTGTCAAAAAAAGTATGAAACACCTAAAACCTTCAAAGGACTGGTAAAACAGATGCATCGCTATCTTGATACACTACTGGATATAGATGGGATTGCTATCAGTGCTCCAGGAGCAGTTGATGACACAAGGGGTGAAATTGATGGTATCAGTTCAGTACCCTATATTCATAATCGGCCAATTTTTCATGAGCTTGAAGCAGAATTTGGGCTGCCAGTAACTATTGAGAATGATGCTAATTGTGCTGGCATCTGCGAAGTTAATATTGGTGCAGGTAAAAACTTTACCAATGTAGCTTTTGTTGTAGTTGGTACTGGTGTCGGTGGTGCAGTTTTTATAAATAGAAAATTATATAAAGGTAGTCATCTGTTTGGAGGCGAGTTTGGTTTAATGTCGACTGCTGATGGCTCAATCTTGAGTATGCAAGCGACAATTGTTAAGGCAGCAGCCAAGTATGTTGCTCAAACAGAAGCCGATGATGTAGACGGAGAAAAACTGTTTTTATTGGCTGATCAAGGTGATAAGTTGGCAAATAAGCTGATTGACGAAGTGTATGACTGTTTAGCTATGGGACTTTATAACATTCAAGTTTCGTTCGATTTTGATGCAATTATTATCGGTGGTGGTGTTTCAGCTCGTAGCAGTTTTAGTGCTGAAGTAGCCAAGCGTCTAGAGGCACAACTTGTGGAAAAGAAAGTTGAAAAGATCATGCCTGTTGTTGAAACGTGTCAATACCATAATGACGCTAATTTATATGGTGCAGCCTATAATTTTATTGAAAACAAAAAAAGAGGTAAAAATGGTCACGATTAAAGATATTGCCAATAAATCAGGTATGTCTGTTGGGTCTATTTCACGCTATTTGAATGGTGTTCATTTAAAAAAAGCAAATGAGGAAAAGATTCAGCAAGCAATCAAAGAGCTACATTATATCCCAAATCAAACGGCAAAAGCACTGAAGATGAATAAATCATTTTCAATTGGGATCTTAGTTGATAATATGGATAACTTTTATAGCTCTCAGCTGCTGGCAGCATTAGAACAACTATTTGATCAAGCTGGTTACTTTTTGCTTTTAACTAGTCACCGAAACGACAAGGAAACATTTGAATACAAGCTGAAAAAACTGATTGAACGGTCAGTAGATGCATTAATTATTTTGAAAGCTGAAACTAAGTGGGATGCATTTCAAGAAGTAGGACAGGTTGGGATTCCTGTAATCTCAGTTGAAGCATCTTTGGCAGACAAATCAGTTCCAGAAATATTGAGTGCCGATCAACAAGCGTCTCAAGAAGTTGTGGAACGAATGTTGAAAAAGCGAAAGAAAACAGCATTCATCATTCCAACTGAAAGCGATTATGTACTTCAACAACGATTAGCAGGAATTAATGCGGCATGTAAAAAAATGTCAGTTGAAATTTCATCTGATCAAATAATTTATGTTGACTATGGAACTACTGAAGCGTATGAAGCTGTATCCAAGCTAATAAAAAACGGCTTTGATTCAATTTTTGTTACCAATTATACGAATGCAATTCAAGTTGTAGAAGGAATTCGTGATGCTGGCATGGAAGTTGGAACACAGATTGCAGTTGCTGGATTTGGTTACTCTCACCTACTCCAAAACATGAAGCTACCGATTACATTAATTAAGCAGCCTGTGGATAAAATTGCGGAAAAAGTGGCAGACTCAACTTTAAAACTTCTCGACAATCAAGAAGTGGATAAGCAAGTATTTATTCAGGATAAGATTTTTTGGCAAAAGGAGCTAGAAAATGAGTGAAAACAAGAAACGACAGGATATTATTGAAAACAAAGCAGCTCAGCAAGAAGCATATCAAGATTTGCCATCGGAAATTGTTGATAAGCTTGAGTGGTTCCAAGATCAAAAGCTTGGCATTATTTTTCACTGGGGCCTATACTCGCAAGCAGGAATAGTTGAGTCGTGGCAATTATCTAAAGAAGATGACTGGGCTCGCAAACACGGTGCTTGGAGATCAGATTTAACCACATTAAGGCATGATTACTGGAATTTGAATAGGGAATTCAATCCAGTTAAATTTAATCCGAATGATTGGGCAAAAGCAGCTAAAGATGCGGGTTTTAAGTATATGTTATTTACAACTAAGCACCACGATGGCTTTAATATGTACGACACAAGCTATAGTGACTACAAAATAACGGCAGCAGATTCTGTGTTTCATACTAATCCACAAGCCGATCTTTTAAAGTATGTGAATAATGCGTTTCGCAAAGAAGGGATTGCGACAGGTGCATATTATTCCAAGGCTGACTGGCATAGTCCTTTTTATTGGGAGCCTAATTCAGACCCGCAAGGTCGATATGCTAGTTACGACCCTGAAGAGAAACCAGAATTGTGGCATCAATTTCAGCAGTTCGTTGAAAATCAGCTATTAGAAATTTGTCAAAATTATGGTCCAATTGATATTTTATGGCTTGATGCTGGTTGGGTTAATAGTATGCATCATGAGCAACTACCAATGGATGAAATTGCACAAAAGATTTGGCAGATTAAGCCAGATACTTTAATTGTTGATCGAACAATTGGTGGGAAATATGAAAATTATGTTACCCCAGAGCAAAAAATTCCAACTGTACCACCGAAAAAAGTTTGGGAAAGTAATCTTACTTTGGCCAAAAACTGGGGCTATGTTCCTAACGACCAGTATAAAAGCTTTGTCGAGATTTTAAGTAGTATTGTAAAGATTATTAGCTTAGGTGGGAATGTAATTTTAGGTGTTGGGCCAAAGCCAGATGGGACCTTACCAGAACCTGCATTAGCTCTAATGAAGCAACTGGGTGAATGGCTGAAAGTATTTGGGGAAGCGGTCTATAGTACACGTGGTTGTCCAGAATATGCAAAAAATCAGCTATATCTAACTAAGAAAGATGGCAATCATTACCTGTTTTACGAACAACAACAGGGTGGTGAACAAAAATCTCTTGCTGATTTAGCTTTTTTGTATGAATCTGTTGAAAACTTAGAAACAAAAGAAAACATTCAGTCTTCTGATTCTAGGATTACCTTGCCAGAAACTGCATTTCCTTTTGGAGTATTAAAACTTAAAGCGGATAAATAATTAAACTAAGGTAATCTGTAAAAGCTTTCATTTTTATATTGAAACGTTTCCAAAAACATTGTATAATACTATTATTGAAACGTTTCAATAATTGAATCCTTTAAGTTAGAAATTTCAAAAATAGTTAAGGGAGTAAAAATGAATATTTCTGAAAAAATTAATAAGCTTGTTTTACCTTTAGCAAATAAAATTGGTAATCAGCGACATTTAGTGGCTATTCGAGATGCCTTTGTTGACATTACGCCAATAATTATGGTTAACTCGCTTTTCCTATTATTAAACTCGCTAGTTCTAAATCAACCTGCGGTTTTAAAGGCATTTCCTTATGCAGCTAAATTGACTGAAATGGGAACGATGGTAAACAACGGTACTATGGGCTTTATGACCATATTTGTAACGTTTATAATTGGCTACCGCTTGCTTAATTCTTATATTGCTGATGGTAGAATTGGTACGAACGATATTAGTCCAATTCATGCGGGAATTTTAAGTGTAGCTACTGCCTTAATTATGTTTCCGTTGAATAATCCTGCAGTGATAACTGGTACTGTCAAGACAGTTACAGTTGCTGGGGTTTACGCACAATCTCTAACTTCATCCGGTGGGATGTTTGTGGGCTTGATTGCGGCAGTTCTAAGCACAGAGCTATTGTTGTTTTTCTACAAAGCGAAAAAGTTAAGAATCAAAATGCCTGACGGTGTACCGCCTGCGGTTGCTCAGTCTTTTAATTCACTAATACCTGAGTCACTTGTAGTTATCGTCTTTGCGGTTATTACCTTTGCTTATGTCCAAATTTTCCATCAAGGAATAACCGACTTAGTTCAAGCAGTAATTTCCAAACCTTTGCAAGCAGCAATGGAATCATGGATTGGCTGTTTCGTTATTCAGTTTGTGACGCAGTTCTTATGGTTCTTTGGTTTGCACGGACAGAATATTGTTGCATCAGTAACTTCGCCACCAATGATAGCAGCAATTCAGCAAAATATGGCTGCCTTTGCTGCCCACAAAGCCGTTCCGAATATCGTTACAAATCCTTGGATTGGTATGTACACTTTGTTTGGCGGAACCGGTGCGATTTTGCCGTTCTTAATAGCAATCTTTATTGCCTCTAAACGTAGGGAATATCGTGATGTAGCCAAATTGGGCTTACTTCCAAGTATCTTTAACGTTTCTGAACCGATTATGTTTGGGATTCCAATTGTAATGAATCCTTACTTTGTAATTCCATTTATCTTTGTTCCACTGATTAACCTTGCAATTGCATATCCGCTAACATTATTAGGTGTAGTGGCAAAAAGCGTTGTTATTCCTGCTTGGACAATTCCTCCTATTTTAACTACATGGGTGACAACCGCAGGAGATATACCGGCAACGATCCTCTCACTCTTACTGTTCATTTTAGATATTTTCCTATATTTACCATTTGTTTTGGCAAGTAATAAAGGAGCTAAGTTAGAAGAAAAATAGATCTAGTATCACTTATGAAACTAACTAAAGGACTAATTTTTAATTAGTCCTTTTTTGGTATTATTAAAAATTATGAAAGGCAAAAAA
>SKEH01000888.1_pt1 | contig 14969 bp, 12 predicted proteins | sample 4826571 | NCBI WGS metagenome assembly SKEH01 (sample SAMN11008814, study PRJNA524170) | human gut metagenome | biome: Human fecal sample; material: Feces; isolation source: fecal sample from pouch patient p29 | host: Homo sapiens | place: Israel: Tel-Aviv | collected 2016-09-14 | reverse complement strand
AACCTTTTAAAATCAAGAAATTAAAGTAGATGGAACTATGCTATATTTAGAAATCGTTCTTTCGAATCCTATCCAACAACTCGCCGGTTTTGAATTGCGTTCTTCTTTTTTATAACATGATCTTCTACGTGGTGAACAGATGGTCACGAAAGAATCGAGGAGTGATTTTTCTTGGGAAAGCAAGTGAGCAAGGTAAAGAAGAAAGCACATGAAGCCTAGATTTTACCTCGAAAACCAAGGGAAATATGTTATCGATTAGGGGCTAAAATAAGTAATTGTATTGTTATAAAAACAAGCTTATAATAAGTTATAAAAAATTGAGGTTTGGGGAATAAGGAGAAAACAGATGAAAAAAACGGTGATGTTTTGTTTAGTATTGTCAACAGTGTTATTGGCTGCATGTCAACAAACAAAAAAAGCGACAGCTCAGTCTTCAAAGGCTGCTGAAAGTAGTATAGCAGTAACAAAAGAATCAAGTAGCAAAGCAAGTTCAGAAAGCAGTACAACAAACAGTACAACAAGCAGCTCGACAAGCAGCACAACGACCAATTCAACAAGTAGCACAGATACCAGCTCTAGTACAGCAACAGAAACAACTACGGTTTCAAATCTGTTGTGGAGTGCAGATAAAAGCAATCAATTGGCTAGCTTTATGGCTAGTTGGGGTCAAACCATGGGACAAAGTTATCAAGCCTATGGACCGGGTAATAATGTAAATCTCTATGGATTACAGTTACCTGATGGAGTTTTGAACCATATGAATGGTTGGCAAGCAACGGTTGCCAATACACCAATTTCGTTAACTTGGTCAGAAAATGGAGAAGTACCATCTGGCTACGGATTAGTAGCAGTTTATTCAGATGCGCAAACACAATCTGGACAAAAAACAAGGCACGTTTACTTTTTCACCATTGAGGGAGGAACTCCTAAAGTTTTGGTCACCAGTCAAAATCAAGGGAATCCGAACAATTATCTTGAGTTAAGAGAAACAGATAATCAAGAATTGAAAAATGGATTTTCACAAATCGTTACTGGACAATAAGCGTAAGAAAGGCACTCGTTCTAGGATCAATAGGCCTTTGTTCTTAAAAATAAGTGGGAATTATGGTTATTTATAAAAAATAGAAAATCAAGTAGACGTCGAGACAAAGTCGTTTAGGTTTGAGAAATTGGAGAGAAAAACGAGCAATATAAAAAACGTATTGTTCGTTTTTTTTTTGGGAATTTATGAAAAACCTGACTTTGGGACACCGTTTATTCGAGAGTCTGTGGCAAAACTTATTTTTAGATTTGTTCCATATTTTTGATAATGAAAATCGGACATCCAACGAGGTGAAGGGAACGAGCCGTAAAGTTAATTTGTTGGGGCGCAACGTTTGTTTGTGACAAATAACTTTTAGCATAAAACACAAACTGAAAGGGTGGGAAGCGAATTACTTTTTCTATTTTTTAGAAAAAAGGGTAGATAGTCAAAGAGGCTTATTGAAGGAAAATATGGACAAATGGTGTGTGAAGTTCAAAAAACAACATGTCCTTTGTCTAATCAAATACGGGACATGTTGTTTTGAGAAATTGCTTCGATTTCTTTTTGGATCATGAGTAGGTCATTGAGAGTAACTTGGGCATTGATCAATAAGACGGGGTGCTCGATAAGTGTTTCGGTCAAAGAAGCAGTACTTAAATAAAGATCATACTCGTCATCGTTAAAATTAGATCGAATGTCAATGTTGTAAAAATTTTTGAATGGTGCTTCGATCCGTTCTTTGATGTTTTGCTCGAGAACAGGTGGTAGGTCTGTTTCCAATTTTATTTTGATTGGTTTCATAAATTTAGAAGGTGGAAAGATGAGCGTCCAAGCTGTAGCAACATGTAATGCCAAACCTTTTCTTTTTCTTTCTTCTTCATAAATATTCAGCGTTGTTAGTATTTTTTCTGATTGGATAAAAAGATTAGGGAAATTTTGTGAAACAAAATCATACATATCATATCCTGTCAAAGTATGATCAGTGTCACCAAACAGTTCAACTGAAAGAAAGCCTGTAAGGATCGTACGTAGAATCAACTGTTTCTTTTCAGCTGAGAGTTTTTTTAAATCGCTATCTTTAGAAATTGCGATTATCAGCTTTTTTAAATCAGTAGTTGTTTTTGATTGACTAAAACTGTGAGGGAAATAATCATTCAGCTGCTCATCAGAAAATGAAGAACCGAGACTTGACTGTAACCAATAATAAATAAAATCGATTTCTGTTGAGTCAAATACATAGTGTTGATCTAGTTCGTTTTGCAACTGTTTAAAAATGAGCGTATCTTTGCCAATCAATTGTGAGAAAAGAAGTTGGTCTCCTTCAGTTAGCGGAGGTTCCAGTCGTAAAGTATCTGGGTCTATCCGATAGCCTTTCCTATATCGGACAACATTCGTTGCTAAAAGATAAGTGGTTATTCTTATTTCGATTTCATTGACTTCTATCTGGGCTGCTTGGTAAATATTTCTAGAGATTTGGGTGCACTTTTCTTCTGAGATATTTGGAAAAGGCCAATGTAATCCGGAGAAAGTTCGCCAAAAAAAAGTTACCATGAAGTAACGGATTCGCGCTTCGTTGCCTTTCAGATAGACATAGCCTTTGTTTTTCTTCAAAGTAAAACCAATGGGATCAAGTAATTTTTCTAGCTCATAGAGTCTCTTTCGTACAGTGGATTCAGATACATAATTCTCATAAGCAAATTTTACTAGATTGATTTCATTTTCTAAGAAAAGTGTTTCAAATAACTCAAAAAAAGGATTTGATTGTAGCACTTGTTTTGTCAAAGCTTTATAATCTTTCTTTGTTCCAACGAATTTATAACCGAGGCCATATTTACTAATTAAAATATTTTCTCTATCTTCATATGTAAGTAAAGGACTATGCACCAGAAAATCGTAGTATTTCTGAATGGAACGACGATCCATTTTGAGAACATGGCTGATTTCTTCAATACTTACAAAACGATTTTGCTTATACAAAAAGCGCAATAACTCAATTTCTCTTTTTATATCGCTACCAAAGAAGGAGTTGAAGATTTCCATAAATGATTCTCCTATCTATACATAATTTCGCCCATGTTTGATTCTTTTTGCCATCATATCATAAAAAAAATATTTTTTTGTATCTGAACTATACATTTTTTTGACTCTTTCTTTTCGTTGATTGGCCTATACTAACTTTTGTAAAAATTTATATATCTGATGGCTCCAGGTATCAGTTTATAAAAAAGTTGGGAGATAAGGAGAGAAAGATGATTTCTAATAGAATGAGAAGTACCAATTTAGTACTAGTAGGAATAATTGGCTTATTCATGATTTTGATCAGTACACCCGTTTTTGCTGAGACATATTCATTTAATTATCAAAAGGATACAACTGGGGAGTACTTGAAAAATGGTAAAACTGAAGGAAATACGTATAACTATAATTATGGAAATGCGCCAGATGGTAAGTTTGATGAGGAAGGGTATGTCAATTATTCCGATATAGCATATATGAAGAAAAGCGTACAAGAAGTGGCTGATGAGCAGGGATTATTTGATGTAACTCTGGCAGTGAAAGGGAATCAAGTAAATACACCAATCGACTTAGTGCTTGTTATCGATTACTCGTCTTCAATGAATGGCGAAAAATTGACGAATGCGCTAAAAGGGCTCCAAGTATTTGGAAATGAACTAGCTGATTCACTAGCTGATGGTATGATCCGAATCGGGATCGTTGATTATAATCGTGATGTTTATTCAACAAATGGATTTTCAACGGATATCAATTATTTAGAAGATTTCTTAAAAAATAAGGTCGTATCACATTCTGGAACTTTCATGCAAAAAGGTCTGATCGAAGGCCAACGGATGCTGTTAGAAGAGAGTAGACCGGAAGCTGAAAAGCTATTTATTCATATAGGCGACAATAGCGCCAACCGAAGTTATCTCCCAGTAGAAGGTGCAGCACAATACCAAAACAACGGAGAAATCGTTGATTATAACGGGTATCATACGGAGAATTATATCAAAGATTATCAAACTGATTCTGAGAAGTACTATACGACAAGCAACAGCTCTACTGATACAAATGGCATTCCTGTCAATAGTAGTGTAGTGACAGATACCACATTGGGCACGATCGTATCAGTAAAGGAATCTGGTTTTAACTGCTACTCTGTAGCAACAGCCCCTTCAGCCAGAGGGGAGTATATTGGACGGAATATTACTTCAAAACCAGAGAACTATCTGACAACGGATGAGAATCTTAGTGGTTTAGGCTCTGCGCTAACGGAGATTGCCAATCGAATCGATAAAACAATTTCTAATGGAACAATCACAGATCCTATGGGAGAAAATATTTTACTTCAAGGAGCTGGTAATTTTGATTCTAGTCAGTATAAGTTAAGCGGCTGGCGCAAAAATAGACAAGGTGAGTGGGAAAAGGCGGATGATATTTTAGATAACGTGACAGTTACTGAAAAAAACCAAATCATAACAGTTGAAAATATAGCATTAGGTGAAAATGAACGAATAACTTTAACTTATCAAGTACGTTTAAATACTGAGTCAGCTGATTTTAAAGGTGAAACATGGTATTTATGCAATGGACGAACAACTTTGACGCCTGATAATGAAAGCGAACTGCTGGATTTTCCGATTCCTTCAATCAAGGCACCCGTAGTTGAATTGGATATAACAAAGAAGTGGTTAAATGTAGAAGTTGCGGATATACCTGGATCAATTACGTTTCTGTTGGGCAGAGATACTGTTTCCCAGTCATCAAGTTGGCAAATTTCTGATGAGCTAACCTTAAGTAAAGAAGAAGGTTATCATGCTGTGATCAAAGAAGTTCCTATAAATGGTCAGAAAGTAGTTTTGCCAAAGTATAATAATAACGGTGAAGATTTTAGTTACAGTATACAAGAAACCAATGTCCCAACTGACTTTGACAGTACAGTAACGAGTAATGAAAATTCCTTTGTGATTACCAATACGAAAAAAGACCCAGAACCAAGCACCACAGAACCAAGCACCACAGACTCTAGCACTACAGACTCCAGTACCACAGAACCAAGTACAACAAGCTCAAGTATCACAGACTCAAATACCACAGGATCGAGCAAGAGGAACACGAAAGATACAATCCAGATCGGCATAGAAAGTTCAGATGATTCTGAGAAGGGATCATTACCTAAAACAAATGAACGAAAATCTTCCTTTATTGCTTTTTGTGGAACGATCCTTGTAGGAATCATTGGGTATGCTTTTGTTAGAAAAATAAGATAACTATTACTCGAAACTCGAAATGTCTATAAGTAGATGTTTCGAGTTTTTCTATGCTATAGTTGAAAAAAAGCCATAGAAAGGAAAGAATACTATGCAAAAAGCGTTGTTAGTGGTGAACCCAAGTTCCGGAGGAGAGCAAGCAAAAGAATATGAACAACTTGCCCATGAAAAATTAAAAACGATGTTTGATGAAGTGGTTGTTTTGCACACAAAAAAAGCAGGTGATGCGAAAAACTTTGCACGTGAAGCTACGGTTGAAGGATATCATAGTGTTTTTGTCATGGGAGGAGATGGTACCGTCAATGAAGGAATCAGCGGTATCGCTGAACAAGAACATCGACCAAATTTTGGTTTTATCCCTTTAGGAACAGTGAATGATTTAGCTCGCGCTTTAGAGATCCCATTAGAACCAGAAGAGGCAATTGAGAATCTTTCAATCGATTCTTTTAAGTCTTTAGACATTGGAAAAATCAACGAAGATTATTTTATGAACGTGGTAGCAATCGGGACGATTCCTGAGGCAATCAATGATGTCGATCCTGAAAAGAAGACAAAGTTAGGTAAACTTGCTTATTTTATTTCTGGGATCAAGCAATTAGCTGGGACACAATCCTATTCTTTCCATTTAACTGTGGACGGTCAGGAAGAAAAAATCGAAAGTAGTACGTTATTGGTTGGCTTGACCAACTCTATTGGCGGTTTTGAAACATTGATTCCCGATGCAAAAGTTGATGATGGCAAGCTCCATCTGATTTATTTAAAAGATTCTTCTCTCCTTGATACACTGAAAACTTTACCAGATTTATTAAAAGGTGTGGACGAATCAACAGATAACCTAGCATATCAAGCATGTGAAAAAGTCGAAGTTTCTTTGTCAGACAACGCGGAATTAGCCACAAATATCGATGGAGACGAAGGGGCTAAACTGCCTGTTAAAATCAGTATCTTACCAGCACATTTAACAGTTTATTGTTAAAAAATGACCAAATAAACGAGTGTGGGACAAAACTAAAAATCAGGTTTTCTAAAGACTCTCGAATAAACGGCGTCCAAAAGTCAGGTTTTTCGGAAATTTGAAAAAAGAGGCTGGAATAGAAGTGTTTAACTCCGAGAAATAAGAAGAAATTAACGGAAATTGCTTTTCAAATTTTTGTGAATTTCGGCTTATTTAAGAAGGAGTTGCTTCTGCTCCCACCGTTTATTCGTTTTTAAAGAATGGGACAAAAGTGTTTCTTACTTTTGTCCCACACTTTTTTTCTCCAATTTCTCAAACTTAAACGACTTTTGTCTCGACCTCTGTTCATTTGGTTTTATTTTTGAAGGTAAATACTAAAACAACATCAGCCTTCTTTTGATTTTGGCTTTTGAGGGAAAGAGCTATGAAAGATTCAGAGTATACCGGTCTTTCTTGGAGATGACATCTTTATTTCATTCGCTCGATCGTACCACACGGTTCTCCATGAAGAAGTGCGCCAGTTTGTAAGACCAACTCGCTGATCTGTTCTGCTTCTGTGAAAACAACAATCACGGCAGGATCTTTTTTGGCTTGTATGATCTGATCAAAATCCACTTCAACCAAAGGGGTGTCAATGGTGATTTGCTCGTTTTCGTTTACAAGGATCGTGAAAGGTGCGCCTTTCATCTCTACCGTATCAAGACCGATATGGATCAAATAATCGATTCCTGAGTCACTTTTTATACTGATGGCATGCTTTGTTGGGAAAATCGTTGTTACTCGACCAGCTAGTGGTGCATAGATTGTCTGATCCTCTGGAATGACAGCAAAGCCGTCTCCTAGCAATTTTTGTGAAAAAGCCGGGTCCTTCACAGCAGAAATTAGAATCACTTTTCCTGAGCAGGGAGCGGTAATCGTTTCTTGTTTTTTCTTTTTGAACATTTTGAACATAACAAGTCCTCCTAATTATCCTTTTCCAAAATTTGATTGATTTCTTGACTGAGTAAATCAGCTTTTCCACCAAAGACAGCTTGAATGCCACCTTTTACCTCGAAAACAGCAGTAGCGCCTAATTGTTGAATCGTTTGTTTATCGACGATTTGACCATCCAGGACAGCAACGCGCAAACGAGTGGCACAAGCTTCGACCGTTTCGATGTTTGCTTCACTACCAAGAGCTTTAATGATTGTTAAAGCTTCTTCGTGTAGTGATGTATTTTTGTTCAATGGTTGTTCAGAAAGGGTATCTGTTTCTTCGGTCATACCAGGGATAGCAACTTTGAATTTCTTGATGAAGAAAGTGAAAACGACAAAGTAAATGACTGCCCAAGCAAGTCCAAAAGGAATCAATTTGATCCAGTTGGTTTTATCATTTCCTTGAAGTACACCAAATAATAAGAAATCGATCAGGCCGCCTGAAAAAGAATTACCTACTCGAATATTTAAGATGTCTGCAAAATAAAAAGATAATCCGTCTAAAAAGGCATGGATAACATATAACCATGGAGCAACAAATAAAAACATATACTCTACAGGCTCAGTGATCCCAGTTAAAAATGAGGTTAATGCACCACTGAAATAAAGTCCGCCATTTTTCTTACGATTTTGTTTAGGAATAGCACGATACATTGCGTAGCAAGCTGCAGGGAGACCAAACATCATCGTTGCAAATCTGCCAGCAAAGAAACGAGTACCATAAGTAAATAATCCAGTATGATTTGGGTCAGCTAATTGGGCAAAGAAAATATTTTGTGCGCCGGATACTGAGACACCGGCTACGCTCTCTGTACCGCCCAAAGAGGTATACCAGAAGAGTGGGTAGATCGTGTGATGCAGACCAACAGCGCCAGTAAGACGAAGTAAGAAGCCATATAAAAATGTTCCTAGACTACCCATTTGCGCAATGTGTTCTCCGGCAACTACTAAACCATTCTGAATGGGTGGCCAAATCAAGTAAAAGAAGGAACCAATAATAATTGCAGCTAAACTAGAAATAATTGGGATAAAACGTGATCCACCAAAGAACCCTAAGAATTGCGGTAATTCGATTTTTCGATAACGATTGTGTAAGAATGCAACGGTTCCGCCAATAGCAATAGAACCAACAACTCCAGTATCAAGAGTTGCTCCTTTGGCAGAAAATAATTCAAGAAACCCACTGATCGTCGCAGTATAGACTAAATAAGCGACACCGCCAGCTAAACCAGCAGTTCCTTTATCACCATTTGAAAGGCCGACAGCAACACCAATAGCAAAAATCAATGCTAAATTGGCAAAAACAGCATTTCCGGCGTAGCTCATGATACTTAAAATCGTGTGGAGCCATGGTTGGGCTAAAATCGGGTAGGCGTTTATGGCGCTTTCATTTGTTAGTGCGCCTCCGAGACCCAAAAGTAATCCGGCAACAGGTAAGATAGCAATCGGCAACATGAATGCACGGCCTAATTGTGAAAATTTCTTAAACATTTTTCTCCTCCTAATTTAATGCATGAATAAAACGTTCAGCAATTTCTTGTGGTCGGGTAATCGCACCACCAACGACGATTCCAGCCACACCTAGTTCTTTGATCTGTCTGGCTTGTTCTGGCGTGTGGATTTTTCCTTCTGCGATGACACAAATTCCTGCTTCGACTAGTTGTTCGATCAATTCGATATCTGGACCATCTTGTTTTTTACTTTCTTCCGTGTAGCCGCTTAACGTTGTTCCGACAAAATCAACTCCAGCTTCCCAAGCATTTTTTCCTTCCTCAAAAGTAGAGATATCTGCCATGAACAGCTGATGAGGATACTTTTCTTTGATCTGAGCAATAAACGCATTGATGGATAACCCGTCATGGCGCTTGCGAAGCGTACAATCCAACGCAATCACTTCTACACCAGTAGCAACGAGTTCATCTACTTCACGCATAGTTGCTGTAATGAATGGCGCTTCTGGGGGATAGTCCCTTTTGATGATGCCAATCATAGGCAAGGAAACTTTTTCTTTGATTTCCAAAATGTCACGAACAGAATTTGCACGGATGCCCACCGCACCAGCTCTTTGTGCAGCTAGAGCAAAATAGGGCATAAGACCTCCTTCCTCTGTATAAAATGGTTCACCAGGTAATGCCTGACAAGACACGATCAGACCACCTGAAATTGCTTCTAAAAATGATTGTTTCTCCATTCTCCTAAACACTCCGTTTTTGAATTATTTTTGGATAATAACTCCGAATTAAATATAGCACCCGCTTTCATAACTGTAAAGTAGAAATTGGATAATTTTGGAGTTTTTTTTATTCTTTTGGAGTATAATGGAGAAAATAACTTGCTATAAAGGAGTTTGTATGAATTATATTTATCTGATCAAAGAGCATTATCCATTATTGACTAAATCCGAAAAAAAAGTTGCTGATTTAATTCTTACTTCTGGAAAAACAATCATCTACAGTACGATGAGCGATATCAAAGAAAAAACCAAAGTTGGAGATGCAACGATCATCCGGTTTTGCCAAAAATTAGGATTTTCTGGTTTTTCAGATTTGAAAATCGAAATTGCGAAAGAAGATTTTAGTCAAAAAAAAGAACAGCCATCTAGTGGGAAATATTACGATGAAATTGCGAATAATTTAACTGAAGCTCTTCATTCTACGGCTCGTTTACTAAATGAAGAAAAATTAGATGAGGCGATTCAACTAATTAGCGAAGCGAATCATCTCTATATATTTGGGGTAGGGTCTAGTGGAAATACGAGTCTTGACCTAGAAAGTATGTTTTTACGTGTGGGTGTCCAAGCAAAGGCTGTTTTAGATCCGCATTTTCAAGCACAAGTTGCTTCTTTGCTAAAAGAAGGGGATGTAATCGTGGCATTCTCGTTATCTGGAAAAACGAAGGATACGTTCGATTCAGTAGAAATCGCTAAAAAAAATGGCGCAAAAATCTTAGCGATCACCAATTATATTCATTCCCCCATTGGGCAAACAGCCGACCTTGTCTTACAAACAGCCATTGAAGAATTTTTGAATGGTGGATCTTTAGCAGGAAAAATCTCACAACTGTATATTTGTGATTTACTTGTACAGGGATATGAGCAAAAGAATAACATCAATGCAGTCGAGTTACGGGAAAGAGTGCTACGATCCATCTTAGATAAAAGTATTGATTGATCGAATAATACTTCGAATAAAAAGTGATAAAAAAACAATTGCATCTCTTATAAATAACGTTTTTTGTTATTTTATAATAAAAAACTAAAAGTGCTTGCATTTTCCTTGGATTTTATATATGATTTTATCAATTTAGGGTCAAGGAAAAGGGGTAAAAAGGAATGTCGAAGTATCAACGAAAAGTCTTATTGTCAACATCAGCAGGAATCGCATTAGAGAATATGGATATCATGTTTTTAGCTTTTTCTTTATCTTCAATGATAGCAACTTTTCATATTAGTGGAACGCAAGCAGGAATGATTGCTACGATCACTAATTTGGGGATGCTCGTTGGAGGTATTTTTTTTGGTCTTATGGCAGATAAATATGGACGAGTAAAGGTGTTTTCTCAAACGGTGCTACTTTTTTCAATCGCCTCGTTATTGATGTTCTTTGCTTCAAACATTTATCTTGTTTATCTTTTTCGATTTATTGCAGGAATCGGGGCAGGAGGAGAATATGGGGCGTGTATGTCTTTGATCTCTGAAAGTTTCTCAAAGAAACAAATCGGAAGAGCTTCTTCGATCGCTGGGATCGGTGCACAAGTAGGAGCTGCCTTGGCTGCGATTTTAGCTGCTGTTGTTATTCCTTGGTTGGGTTGGAAAATGTTATACGTTATCGGGGTGCTACCTGTATTGATGGTCTTGGTCATTCGCCGAGGCTTAAAAGAACCAGAGGATTTTCAAAAAACAAGAGCTACTGGAAAAACGACGAAACTGAGTCATCTCTTTGAAACAAAGCACCTTGCATGGCAAACAATCGGCCTAAGCATCATGGTAACAGTCCAAATCGCTGGTTATTTTGGCTTGATGAACTGGTTACCATCGATCATGCAAGCACAATTAGGATTATCAGTATCTGGCTCTTCACTATGGATGGTCAGTACGATCGTCGGAATGTCCTTAGGTATGCTGACCTTTGGGATCATCATGGATAAATTAGGGCCAAGAACTGCATTCACTATATTTTTGCTCTGTTCCTCTCTATCAGTATTCTTACTAGTGATGGCACATAGCCAGTGGAGTTTAGTAGCCGCTGCTGTCGTTGTTGGTTACTTTATCAATGGAATGTACGGCGGCTATGGAGCAATCATCAGCAGCCTATACCCAACTGAGATCCGAGCCACCGCCAATAATTTCATTATGAACTTAGGACGCGCAGTCGGTGGATTTTCTTCCATTGTGATCGGATTTTTGATGGATCACTATAATTTAACAGCCGTTATCATCTTCTTAAGCAGTATTTATTTAGTCAGCTTACTCGTTTTGATGACGATCACGGGAGTAAAAGAATTGAAAATCAGTTTGCAAGAATAGAGGCATTTGAAAGATGCTCTGCTTCAAGAATTAAGCCGAATAATTTGAAAATAGCTTTCCATATTTTTGAATTATTCGGCTTAATTCCGCCGAAGCAATCTTTCAAATGCCGTTTACTAAGGGGAAGGATGTCCAGCTCGATTAGTAAAGATAATTTGAAAATAGCTTTCCATATTTTTGAATTATCCGGCTTAATTCCGCCGAAGCAATCTTTCAAATGCCTTTTAGTTCACACAATGATATGACTAAAATAGCGAAAAATATCTCTTTTAGTCTTTTTTGTATAGAGAAAATATTGTTTCAAAACTGAAGAATGTGGGACGAATCTAAAAATAAGGTTTACTACAAACTCTCGAGTAAACGGCGGGAGCAGAAGCAACTCCTTCGGAAATAAGCCGAAATTCACAAAAATTCGAAAAGCAATTTTCGTTCATTTCTTCTTATTTCTCGGAGTTAAACACTTCTGTCCTAGCCTCTCTCAAATAAACGGCGTCCAAAAGTCTGTTTTTCGGAAATTTCAAAAAAAGAGAATGAGACAAAAGTAAGAAACACTTTTGTCTCGACCTCTTTGATATCTAGCTATTCTGCTGTTTTTTCTTTTAATGAAGAAGTTTTTCTTGTAATGTGTAACAATTGAAGAACTAGGAATACTGCTAACAGGACAATGATGGCACCAAAAATTGGTGTATAAGTGACCCCAATCGATTTTGTTACTTGTGCACCAACGAATGAACCGAACGCAATGCCAATATTAAATGCTGAGATATTGAATGCTGAGGCTAAAGTAATATCTTTAGGGGTGTATTCTTCGGCTAGTTGAACGACATAGAGCTGTAATCCAGGAACATTCATAAATGAAAACAATCCCAAGACCAAGGTAGCAAGAGTTGCCAAAATCAGTTGATTACTCAAGATCGCTACAAATAAAAAGACAAGAGACAGAGAAAGGAGTCCGAACATCAAGCTAAGTGATTTCAGTGGCTGTTTATTTGAAAAATGCCCACCTATTGTATTTCCTATAGCAACCATGATGCCGTAAACTACTAGTAAAAGAACTACAGCATGGGCAGAGTACCCAATTTTATCTTCTAAGATCGGTGTTAAATACGTGTAAGCAGCAAATGTGCCACCATAACCAAGAGCAGTGACGATGAATGAGCCTAACAGAAACTTATTTTTAAAAATACGGATGATTCCTCTTAGATCTACAACCCCAGGTATCGGTAGGTGCTTTGGAATCAAAAAGAGGTTTGCAATCAAGCCTAGGGCCCCTATGATCGCAATAAAGATAAACGTGAAGTGCCAATTTGTTTGTTGACCAATAAATGTTCCTAGAGGTACACCAGTTACAGTGGCAACGGTAAGACCAGTAAACATGATAGCGATGGCGCTTGCTCGTTTATTTGGTTCAACGACATCTGCCGCGATGACACTAGAAACAGACATAAACAGGCCGTGGGCTAAAGCGGAGATGATTCTTCCGGCTAAGAGCATAGAAAACGATAGTGCAAAAGCTGCTACTAGGTTTCCTATAATAAATAGAAGCATGATGACGATCATCAGATATTTTCGATTCCATTTTCCTGTTAAAACGGTCAATAATGGTGCTCCGATGGTCACACCTATTGCATAAAGGGAAACTGTCAAGCCAGCTTGTGCCAAAGTGACGTGGAAACTGTTAACGATCAGTGGCATCAAGCCTACGCTGATAAATTCTGTTGAGCCGATAGCAAAAGCATTGATAACTAATGCTAGTAATGTAAGTATGGGTGAAATTCTTTTATTCATTTGATATCCTCCTTGTTTTTTCCTGACGAATACATAATATAGTCTGTATTTCCCTCAAAAAGAAGTACCTACCTTTTTGTGCGATAGTTACTTTTTAGTAATAATTGTTGATAGAGGCATTTCTAATGGATAGTTTAATGAGTGTTTTCTAATTTTTGTTTATAAAATGCACGTATTTTATATTTTTGGACATTTTAACCAAATAAACAGAACAAAAAGAGGCTTTCTTCTTTCTGTTCTGTCCAAATTATTCTAAGATTTCTCATCACCAACATTATTTGACAATGAGCCCTTATTTCAAAATGTATCGCTTTAAAATGAAGGAACTTCCCTTGAACCATAAAATAGTTTTTATTGGATGTAAATAGTTCGTTTCTCCTATGTAAACGGATTGTTTCTTTGCTTTGTACAGTTATTCATTTATCTTTAAATTATGAGTTTATTCGTTTCTTTTTTTATCAAATGTATGGTTGTATGTCAAAAATCATTTTTTGATTTGTAGAAAAATTAAGGAGGAGAAAAACAATGGGTAAAAGTTCTGTACTACTTAAGATTGGTATGATAAGTCTGGTTGGGTTAGGAATAGCTAATTCTAAAACAGTTTTAGCTTCTGAAAAATGATTTGATGCATGATAGTTCTTCTTTAAATGAAATAAATCCCGATATAGTAAATGAAACTGAAATTTTTTTTGATGAAAGACAAAATTCAACTAGTCATGGAGAATCCGAATTTAATAATGAAAATGCCAGTAGAATGATTAACACAATAAGATACAGAAAAAAGAACGTAACGACTTTCTACGAATGGTCTGGCTATAGAAGAGTTTCTGATAACTTAAAAACTGGCAGCAAAGGTGGATCAATCACTACGAATAGATCAACAACGTTTGGAGCTACAACAACTGGAAATGTTTATGGGATCCAAGTTGCAGCTTCGGCTTCACGAACAAGTTCCATAGGGTATACATTGAATGTTGGTGCTAATCAGAGAGTTTATGTAGGCTATAGAGTTAGATATTCAGTTGAGAGAGGCACTAGGGAACAGTATGATTTGGCTACAGGAAGGATTTATTCCGTTAATTCTTATACCAGAAAAGTCCCAACTTATGGAGAATACGCATTGATTCGATATTAATAAAGGAGTGGTAGATTTCATTTGCTCTTTATTAATAAGGACTGATGAGTTTATAAAATGAAATCTGAGACAAAATGAATACGATTTTGTTTCAGATTTTTTTGTTCTGAACGCAAAGAGTGTGAAACTGACTAAAGTCATTAATAAAAAATCGAATTGAAGAATTAATTTTGATTCTGTAGTGCCCCCATAAATTATAGAGCCATTTTATTCACTCCTTCTTTATCAATACTATTCCCAAAATAAATAACCAATTTAAAAGTAATAATATAGTTATATTTCTATACAATGTAGGAGCAG
>SKEH01000887.1_pt1 | contig 14969 bp, 10 predicted proteins | sample 4826571 | NCBI WGS metagenome assembly SKEH01 (sample SAMN11008814, study PRJNA524170) | human gut metagenome | biome: Human fecal sample; material: Feces; isolation source: fecal sample from pouch patient p29 | host: Homo sapiens | place: Israel: Tel-Aviv | collected 2016-09-14 | reverse complement strand
GACTACTGGTGGGCTTACTTGGTTAATGTCATTATTATTACTATTCTTACTGTTTTTTGTGTTCTTATTCCTTTCTTCAGTAATGTTGATTTTAGTGACCCAGCTCTGTTGAATAATTCGACTGAACTGCAAAAAATAATTATTACCTATGCTTGGCCACTAATGCTTTTTAGCTTAATTGAACTTATCCCTCAATTGTCTCTACAAATTCGTCGTTTGAGAGATGCAGGATTTCATCCGGCTTGGGTACTTCTAAGTTATATAGGGCTTGTACCAATCTTGGCTATCTTCTCATTGATTGGAAGCATTGTCCTCCTTATCATGTCGTGTCAGCCAACGAAACCAGCACCTGAAACGCAATTTGATAAAGTGGAATAAGATTGTCATAACCCTAGGTTTAACCTAGGGTTATTTTTAAATTGAATTTTCAGAAATTAGTGATAAAATAGAGAGGAATAAGGCTTAAAAGGAGGAATCTTATGACTTCACTATCAACAGATTTCACAGATAAACTATTTGCAGACTATGAGGCCAATGCCAAGTACAGTGCTATTGAGAATGCTGTAACTCATAATGGCTTGCTCAAATCCATCGAAACACGTCGATCAGAAGTTGAAAATGACCATGTTTTCTCAATCGATTTGACTAAAGATGAGGTGTCTAACCAAAAAGCTTCAGGACGTTGCTGGATGTTTGCGGCACTAAATACTTTCCGCCATAAATTAATCTCAGACTTCAAATTGGAAAGTTTCGAGCTTTCTCAAGCCCACACCTTCTTCTGGGACAAGTATGAAAAATCAAACTGGTTCTTGGAACAAATTATTGCTACAGCAGATCAAGAGATTGGCAGTCGTAAGGTTAAATTCCTTTTGGATACCCCTCAACAAGATGGTGGACAATGGGATATGGTCGTATCACTTTTTGAAAAATATGGTGTTGTACCAAAATCAGTTTATCCAGAATCTGTAGCTTCAAGCAATAGTCGTGAGCTTAATCAATACCTCAATAAGCTTCTTCGTCAAGATGCTCAAATCTTGCGTGATTTGATTGCTGGTGGTGCTGATCAAGCTACTGTTCAAGCTAAGAAGGAAGAACTTCTTCAAGAAATCTTCAACTATCTTGCCATGACTCTTGGCTTACCACCACGTCAGTTTGATTTTGCCTACCGAGATAAAGATGACAACTATCAGTCTGAGAAAAATATCACACCACAAGCTTTCTTTGAAAAATATGTAGGTCTTAAACTCAGTGATTATGTGTCAGTTATCAACGCTCCAACAGCTGATAAACCTTACGGAAAATCTTATACTGTTGAGATGTTGGGTAATGTTGTGGGTGCACCAAGTGTTCGTTATATTAACCTCCCAATGGATCGTTTCAAAGAGCTTGCCATTGCACAGATGAAGGCTGGAGAGACTGTTTGGTTTGGTTCAGATGTTGGTCAAGTTTCAGACCGCCAAAAAGGTATTCTTGCAACCAATGTTTATGACTTTACAGCCAGCATGGATATTAACTTGACTCAAGACAAGGCAGGACGTTTGGATTACAGTGAATCTCTCATGACTCACGCCATGGTATTGACTGGGGTTGATTTGGATGCTGATGGTAAACCTGTTAAATGGAAGGTTGAAAACTCTTGGGGAGACAAGGTCGGACAAAAAGGTTACTTTGTCGCTTCCGATGCCTGGATGGATGAATACACTTATCAAATCGTTGTTCGCAAAGACTTCCTTACAGCTGAAGAATTAGCAGCCTATGAAGCAGAGCCACAAGTACTTGCTCCTTGGGACCCAATGGGAGCCCTTGCTTCAAAATAAGATAATAGATGAAACCACTGGGAAATGATTCCAGTGGTTTTTCATAGCTGCTTTAAAATTTATCGGTAAAAAAAGAGTTATCCATTCGGATAACTCTTTTTCTTATTCTTCTGCTGTAGCAGTGTTTGAATTTGAATGTTCAGAGCTATTAGAGGCTGATGTCGATGGATTTGTTGAAGCATCAGGCCCGTACTGTTGACTATCTTGTGAACTTGATGAGTCACTGCTTTGGCTTGAGTCCCAACTTGATGATGAGCTAGATGTTCCAAGTGATCCAGAGTAAACATTTGATGTTGATGAACCAGTAAGGAAGACATAGCTACCATTATTATAAACACCGCTAGGCATATCGAAATCTTCAGAACCCGCACCATACATCTGGTTAAGGTAGCTACTTGTTACACCATAGATTTGTTTAGCGATATCAAGGTCTGAACCATAAAGTGGTGTTTTACGGTTCTTGTAACCTGTCCAAATCGCCATTGCATACTTAGTATTGTAACCAACGAAAGTTTCATCCGGAACCATAAGGTCAGCATAGACACCACTTTCTTTTTGTACTTTATAGTACTCATCGTCACCGTAGTTAGATGTACCAGTCTTACCAGCATTGATTGTACCAGGAACATAAGCTTCAGTTGCTGTACCACCTGTCAATACTTGTTTCAACATACTTGTCATCATGTAGGCTGTTTGTGGTGACATGGCTTCGACACCTTTAGAATCAAATGATTTAGTTGAACCGTCTTCAAACTTGATTGATTTAATGTAAGATGGTTTATAGTAAGTACCACCATTTGCAAAGGCTGCATAAGCTGCGGCCATCTTCTCACTTGATGCACCATACTTAGGATCTGATGATGATGTTGAAGATGAGATGGCATTTGAGTAGTACATTTCTGGATACTCGATACCCAAATCTTTCAAGAAGGATTGTGCATATTCCAAACCAGCAGCTTGGAGAGCTTTAACGGCTGTAACGTTACGTGATTGTTGAAGTGCATAAGTCAATGAAATGCTTCCGTAATACTTACGGTCCCAGTTGTAAACTGGTGTTGAAGAACCTGGGAAATTGTAAGGATTATCGTAAACAGTCGTACCAGTGTTTGTATAAACACCTTTTTCAATAGCAGGAGCATAGTCAGTGATTGGTTTCATTGTAGAACCCCAGTCACGGTCTGTTTGAACAGCTTGGTTAGTACCAAGTGCAACGTTTTCGTCTTGGTGACGTGATCCCAATTGGGCAACGACACGACCATTAGTAACATCAATAATAGTAGAAGCAACTTGGAGACTATCGTTTGGATAGTATACATAGTCGTTAGTATTATAGACGTTCCAGATATATTTTTGAATATCTGGATTAAGGTTAGTGTAGACATCGAGACCTGCTGAGTAGATATCAGCATTGGCATCAGTAGATACTTGTTCAATAACTTGTTTGATATAGTTATCTAAGTATGGCTCATAGCTAGCTTTCTTCGTAAGTGGAAGAAGTCCATCGGATACATCAGTTGCTTTAGCTTGCTCGTACTCTTCTTTGGAAATGTTTTTGTCTTCATACATTTCAGTAAGAACAGTGTTACGACGCTCTTTAGCAGCATCTGGATTAGCATAAGGGTCATATTGTGTTGGTGCCTGTGGAATACCAGCAAGAAGAGCTGCTTGGGCAACAGAGAGGTCGCTCAAGTCCTTACCGAAGTAAGATTTGGCTGCAGTCTTCATACCGTAGTAACCATTACCCATATAAACCTTATTAATATAGAAGGTCAAGATTTCTTGTTTAGTGAATTGACGCTCCATTTGGAGTGACAACCAGATTTCTTGTGACTTACGTTTAAGGGTTTGGTCAGAAGTGTTAGTTGAGAAGTAAGCCAACTTAATCAACTGTTGGTCGAGTGTAGAGCCCCCTTGGGTGCTGCTACGACGAAGGTTGTTAACAGCTGCCCCCATGATACGGTAGACGTCAATCCCACGGTGTGTGAAGAAACGTTTATCCTCGATAGAGGTGATGGCATTAACTAGAGTTGTTGGAATTTCATCTGTTGATGCACTCTCACGCTTCTCAGCTCCCAAGTCGGCAATAAGACTACCGTTAGCGTCGTAAATCTTACTTGAGTTTGTTGATTGCAGTTTGTTCTCGGTAAGTTTAGGGACACTGCTAACATAGTAGGCAAAGAGGCTACCACCAGCGATGACACAGACTACAAAGAAAGTGAGCAGTCCAATAAATCCGTATTTTGCAATACGCCAGCCCAAACTTTGGTCTGAAGCGGCAGAGCGTTTTCCTTTGCTATAGCGAGAAGAATCTGAACGCTTGACCTTGATGTTTTTAGCACGTTTAGTCAAACCGTTAAGTGATTCTTTAAAGTTGCTGAAATTAAATTTAGCCATTATGTGTTACCACCTAATAATTTTTCAATGATTTCTAAATAAGGAACTTGAGGATAAGCTGCTTCTGCAATTGCATAGCCTCTTTTTTTGATATAATCAAGAGGCATTGATTTCGTCCCTTTATCAATTTGATAAAAAGCGATTAAGTCTTTGGCAGGCAGAAGGTAGGTTTCCTTAAGCGTCGAGAAGTGAAGTAGCACGAAGCAGATCCCATCTTGACTGATGACCTGAGACATGTGCTCAATTTGATGCGCATGAAAGTTTTTCATAGGCATGGATGTCTTTTGTCGTGTCTCTTTGGCTTCAAAATCAATGTAATATCCCTTGTAAACACCAGAGTAGTCGGTAGTAGAGGCTTGTCTAAAGTAAGCTTCCACAATCTTTGCTCGTGAGCGTTTGGGATAATCGACTTTGACAATTTGAACAGGAGTGGGTTTTTTATGAATAACGGCTAAACCACGCGACAAATAGTAATCATTAGTCGCGTTAATAGCAGATTCAAAGCTCATCCCCCGATTGGCAAAGTCAACTCTATTTGATTTTTTAGGACGTACTTGTGCTTTCTTACGAGATATCTGATGGGGATAGTTTACCATTTCTTTCCCTTCTTCTTTATAAGATATGCATAAAGACTATTTTATTATACCATAAAATGAACGAGGAAAACAATAAATGACATCACTACTGGTAACTGGTTATAAGAGCTTTGAACTCGGTATTTTTAAAGACAAGGACCCTAAAGTAACTATTATCAAGAAAGCAATTAAACGTGATTTTAAGCGTTTCTTGGATGATGGTGTGGATTGGATGATTTTTACCGGCAACCTCGGTTTTGAATTTTGGGCACTAGAAGTGGCTAAAGAACTTCAGAAAGAGTATCCTTTGAAGTTAGCGACACTCTTCCCTTTTGAAACGCACGGTCAGAATTGGAATGAAGCGAATCAAACAAAACTAGCAGCCTTTAAGCAGGTTGATTTTGTCAAGTATAGCTTTCCCGCTTACCAATCTCCAGCACAGTTTAAACAATTTAATCAGTTTCTCATTGACAATACAGATCAGGCTTATTTATTTTATGAACCTGAAAATGAAACAAATCTGAAATATTTTTACGGTATGATGATAGAAGAAAGGGATTATCCCGTATCTCGACTGACTTTTGATGACCTCAATGAAGTCATGTCGGAATAGGATATAATTGAGTTTTAAACTTGCATTTTTATCTTTTTTTCTGTATCATAAAAACATTAGACAGTAAAGTATTAGTAAGTTAGATAAGACAAGTATTGGAGAATAAAAATGGCTAAGATTAATTTAACGCCCAAGAAAATCTACGAACAAGAATTTAAAACAAGCATGCGTGGATACGATAAAAAAGAAGTTGATGAGTTTTTAGATGATGTAATCAAAGATTACGGTGTCTATATTGCTCTAGTTAAGGAATTGCAAGAAGAAAATGCAAAACTTAAGGCTAAAGCTTCATCAGCTCCTGCAAGTCGCCCAGCATACGCAAGTGCGACAAGTGAGCCATCACGTGCGAATGCCAATGTTGCTTCGGCTTCAAACTATGATATCTTAAAACGTATCAGTCGTTTGGAAAAAGAGGTCTTTGGAAAACAAATCGTCGAATAAAACTGGTTTGTGCAATTTTTGGATAATCGCATGGTTGCTAGTCTTCCATGAGGAAAGTCCATGCTAGCACTGGCTGTGATGCCAGTAGTGTTTGTGCTAGGTGAATTAATAAGCCTAGGGACTTGATTTTCAAGTTACGGCGAGTGAACTGGCTAAGTCTTCGGATAGGTTTTAGTAGCTCTGAAAGTGCCACAGTGACGGAGTTTTTAGGGAAACCTAAAAAGTGGAACGCGGTAAACCCCTCAAGCTAGCAACCCAAACTTTGGTAGGGGCATGGGATGGCTGGAAACGAACGGACCATCCTGACTGCTTTGCAGTAGACAGATGATTATCGAAGGAAGTGGTACCTAGTCACTTCTGGAACAAAACATGGCTTATAGAAAATTGCATATAGGTGAGGCTGGGACACATGTCTCAGCCTTCTTTTAGCAAGAATTCTCTCTTTTACAACTATATCTAAAGAAAAGAGTGGAAAAATAAGCCATCAGTTAAGAAAGTTTGTACTCGTAACAATGAGATAAAAGGATGACAATGAAAGAAACATTTACATTAGTAGCAACTGCTGCAGCAGGTCTTGAAGCTGTGGTTGGACGTGAATTGCGTGAGTTAGGTTATGACACTCAGGTTGAAAATGGTAAGGTGCGTTTCCAAGGCGGTGTTCGTGCAATTGCTGAAACCAATCTTTGGTTGAGGGCAGCAGATCGCATTAAGATTGTGGTGGGCGAATTTCCAGCACGTACCTTTGAGGAACTCTTTCAGGGAGTTTTTGCTTTAGACTGGGAAAATTATCTTCCGCTAGGTGCAAAGTTCCCAATTTCTAAAGCTAAATGTGTGAAATCAAAGCTTCATAATGAGCCTTCTGTTCAGGCGATTTCCAAAAAAGCTGTCGTTAAGAAATTGCAGAAGTATTTCCACCGTCCAGAAGGAGTGCCTCTTCAAGAAACAGGAGCAGAATTTAAGATTGAAGTTTCTATTTTAAAGGATAAGGCTACAGTTTTGATTGATACCACAGGTGCTAGTCTCTTTAAGCGTGGCTATCGTACTGATAAAGGTGGGGCACCTATTAAGGAAAATATGGCGGCTGCTATCCTTGAACTTAGTAACTGGTATCCTGACAAACCTTTGATTGACCCGACTTGTGGTTCAGGGACCTTCTGTATTGAGGCTGCAATGATTGGTATGAACATTGCGCCAGGATTTAATCGTGATTTTGCCTTTGAAGCATGGAATTGGGTGGATAAAGATTTAGTACAGTCGGTACGTGATGAAGCAGATAGCAAGGCAAACTATGATGTTGAATTAGACATTATGGGTTGTGATATTGATGGCCGTATGGTTGAGATTGCAAAAGCCAATGCTCGTGAGGCAGGTCTTGAAGATGTTATTAAATTGAAACAAATGCGTTTACAGGACCTGAAAACAGATAAAATCAATGGTGTCATTATTTCAAACCCTCCTTATGGTGAGCGTTTGTTGGATGACAAGGCTGTGGATATCTTGTATAATGAAATGGGTCAAACTTTTGCGCCACTTAAAACTTGGAGCAAGTTTATCTTGACCAGCGATGAACAATTTGAAAGCAAATACGGTATGAAAGCCGATAAAAAACGTAAGCTTTATAACGGGACACTCCGTGTTGATTTGTATCAATATTTTGGTGAGCGTGTTCGCCGTTCTGAGGCTAGAAAGGTAAATTAAACGTGTCAGAAGATAAAACACAAAATGGCTATGAAGGTAGCCAAGAGCTAGATTTCCAAGATGCCAAGGAAATGACAGTCGGTGAGGCTGTCCGCAAAGAAGCTGAGATTAATGCTGGTGTAACAGAAACAGATAGCATTTTGGATAAGTATATCAAGCAACACCGCGAAGAAGTTGCCTCACAAAAATTTTCAAAGAAAATTGAAGCTGATGGCGACACATCACCTTTGGATGCTTTTATTCAAAAGCAACGTCAGGAGTTTGCGGATTCAGGTTTGATTGGTCAATCAATGGCTAATGAGTCAATCAACTCAACAGTAGCTACTGAAGAAGTAACGCCGGTCACATTTGGTTTTGGTGCTACAGATAACAAGGCTGATGAAACTCAATCTCATATTGACAAGCAGTTGCCGAATGCTCCTGTTGAACCTGAGGTTATTGCAGAACCAGAAAGTCAAAGTTCTGAAGTTATCATTACGTCAACGAATGCTGATCGTTTCATCACGTCAGAAACAGAAAAATTTGACCTTGGTGATGCACTTGATGATTCAGCTACTTCAACTAATCAGCCAGCCTATAACGATGCATTGGTAGATAATATTGATGATAACAATCCTTTGATTGCTAACATTGATGATCCAGAACCACAAAATCCTGTTGTTGCCAATATTGACGATACTGAGCCGCAAGCTTCAAAACCATTGTTGGATGATGTTGCTATCTCAGACACTATCGATTTGGCGGCTATTGCCTCAACAGTGGCAGGGGTAACTGGAGCAAAAGCTGACGAAGAAAAGACAACACCAAAAGTGTCTATGGCAGTTAATCGCCCATCTGCAGAAGACAGAATCTCTTCAGAGTCTATTTCACCATCGCATAAGAGTGCCTTTGATGGTGACATTCCAGTTTACCGTCGTAAAGGTGTTGTTATCGGTGCTCTAGCAGTTCTTGCTTTAGCTATTATTGGTGGTAGCTATGCTCTTTATAAAGGAACACATAGCCAATCAGCAAAACCAACAAGCACAGCTTCTTCAGCAGTGACGTCATCATCAAGCAAGGACACGGCAGCTGCTGATAATAAGGCCTTCGAAGAAATGTATAAGAATTTCTTCACAGATGACGAGCAAACAAAACTCGCTAATGATCAATTTGGTAAGCTATCAGATTTGGAAAAACTGCTCAAGAAATTGGAGAAAACCAAGTATTATGATGCAGCTAAGAAAAAATATGATAACTTGAAGAAACAAATTGAAGCTGTACAAAAGATTAACAGTCAGTTTGAGTCAGATGCTCTTGTAGATGGTAGCTATAATGCCTCTATCGCTGTTAAATCAGATGCTAACTTTAATAATCTTCCAGAAAGCGTAACAACAACTGGGAATGCGAGTCTTGATAGCACTATCCAAGAAGCTATTAAGGGTGGTAAGACTCAGCTTGAAGAAAAAGCTAAGGCTGCGAGCGCAACATCTGCAGCGACAGCTGCTGATAGCGCCAATACTGCTAGTCCTGCTGCACCTTCAGGTGATAACACGTCTGGAGCAGCTTCTACTGGTGGTGGTGCGGCTGCGTCAAATACATCTGGAGCGCAAAATGGAGCAGCTAACTCAGCAGGTTCAACAGGTTCAGCTGGTGCGACTGGAGGAACTACTGGTGGCTCAGCTGCAGCTTCAACAGTTGTAACACGCGGAATCACAAATTATAACCCATCAATCCTTCAACGTGACCGCTCACGTGTGCCTTATAATGCAAATGTAGTAGCAGATACAAGTAACCCAGCTTGGACTTGGGCTGACGGTGTTCTTGATAAGATTATCGAAACATCACACTCACGTGGTTACTTCTCAGGAGATAACTTCATCCTTGAGCCAGTTAACATTATCAATGGTAATGGTTACTACAACTTGTACCTTCCAGATGGAACTTACCTCTTCAGTATCAACTGTAAGACAGGTTACTATGTTGGTAATGGTTCAGGTCACTCAGATAAACTTGATTATTAATAATAATCTGCGACACTCCCTAGGGAGTGTTTTTTGTTTTATCTTGGTGAAGGCCTAGTTTATAAGGATTTTGTGCTATAATAGAGGGATAAGATAGGGGTGAATACTATGGCAAAATTGATGCCGGGTAGAGTCCGTAATGAGGGTATTGAACTTTTTGAAAAGGATCTCATTACCATTCATCAGGTCTCAGAAACTCAGTTGGATACAACAGTTGACCAACATCATTTAATTTATGCACTCAATGATTCTGAAATCACGTGTGACTGTGATTATTTCGCTCAAAAAGGCTATTGTCCCCATTTGGCAGCGGTTGAGTATTATCTAAAAAATGATAAAGAAGGCCAGCGCCTCTTGGCAGAACTGGAAGAGGAACAAGAGTCCTCTCAAGGCCAAGAGCGAGGTCACTCTTTTGGTGGTTTATTTTTAGAAGGCCTTTCCCTGAATGAAGATGATACCGTTAGATATAGCTTGACGGTAGAGGGAGAGGAATCTACTTTTGGTTCAGAGATTTGGTGGAGTATACGTTTACGTCGCTTACCAGATGAACGTTCTTATGTTATTCGAGATATTCCTGCCTTTCTCAAACTTGTAGAGGCTGAGGGTTATTATCAGATAGGTAAGAACTACTATGAACCCCTATCGCTTATTCAATTTGACCAGGCTTCACAGGCATTTTTAAACTTCCTAGGACGGATGATTCCAGATGAAGCCAAGACTAATTTAGACTTTATTTTACCGAATAATGCACGACACCTTTGTCTCCCTTACGGTTTTTTTGAGGAAGGTTTGAGACGGATGCAAGATTTGGATGGCTTTAGGTTTGAATGGGAAGGAACCGAATATCGCCAACTTTTGGTCGAGGATTTGACTGCTGATGCTCAGCTCTTCTCGTTTGATATTTGTGTCGAGCCCAAGATGATTGAATTGACTGTCGCTGAGAAGAATAGTCAGGCCTTTTTTAATAATCGTATTCTCTTTTATCAAGGTGTTTTTTATCGTCTGAATCGAAAACAACAAAAACTTTTGGTTGGCTTACGCTCTCTTCCAATCGGAAGTGATTTGAATAAGCACGTCAGCTTTAATCTCGATGAACAAGCCATCTTGGCTGCTAGTCTTTTTGATTTTAGGACTATGGGGCCGGTTAAGGCACCAAAAGCTTTTAATATCAAGGATTTCACACCGAGATTTCGCTTTGATCTGAAAGGTGACAGTGAGATTATTCTTACATTAGCCTTTGATTTTGATGGCTTCTTGGTACAAGATCGCCAAGAGTTGAGTCATTTAGGATTTACTAGTAACTATCGTCATGAGCAGGCTGTTTTTCGTTTGATGTCTAAACATGGATTCACCCCTGATTTTCAGTCATCTAAACGATTAAGTAGCAGCCACGAGCTTTACGATTTCTTTACGAATACTTTACCAGATTTTGAAAATGTAGGAACGGTTCTGATTGGCCAGGAGTTGCGTGACTTACGGGTTGAGCAGAGTCCACAGGTTCAGGTAGAGCGTCAGGGAAATTTATTAGATATTTCCTTTGATTTTTCAAGTCTTGACGATGAAGATGTGGATCATGCTTTAGCAGCCTTGATGGAAAGCTCGCCCTATTTTATCAATCGTAGTGGTCAGTTGATTGTTTTTGACGAAGCGACGCATCGTATTAGTGAGAGTCTCAAAACTCTAAGAGCTCGTTACTCAGGAAAAGGTCACCTAGAACTCAATCAATTAACTGCCTATCAATTGATGGATGCTCTTTCAGAAAGTGATTCTGTTCGTTTTTCAAAAGATTTCCAACTCTTAACGCAACATTTGAGTAAGCCAGAGACCTTTGATTTGCCAACCTATAAGGTAGAAGCTGGCCTTCGTCCCTACCAGGAAAGAGGTGTTCAGTGGCTATCGATGTTGCATCACTATGGTTTTGGCGGTATCTTGGCCGATGATATGGGATTGGGGAAAACTTTGCAAACTATTGCCTATCTCTCTGCACATTTAGAAGAAGGACAACGAGTTTTGGTTTTGTCACCATCAAGCCTGATTTACAATTGGCAGGATGAGTTTAAAAAGTTTGCCCCTCAGTTAGATGTAGCGGTTTCTTATGGACTCAAGCCAAAACGTGATGACATCATTGCTGAAGACCACCAGATTATTATTACAAGCTACGCTTCCTTCCGTCAGGATTTTGATGCTTACAAGGCTGGCCAATATGACTATCTCATTCTCGATGAGGCTCAGGTCATGAAGAATACACAGACAAAGATTGCCCAATATCTACGTGATTTTTCTGTTCCACATTGCTTAGCACTATCTGGAACGCCTATTGAAAATCATTTGTTGGAGATTTGGTCTATTTTCCAGATTATTCTACCAGGACTTTTACCAGCTAAAAAAACTTTCCTTAAGTTAACACCTAAGGAAGTGGCTAGGTATATTTCTCCCTTTATTCTAAGACGTAAAAAAGAAGAGGTCCTTCCTGATCTACCAGATTTGATTGAAATCACTCACCAAAGTGAATTGTCAGATGCTCAAAAGGCTATCTATTTAGCACAATTGCAACAGATGCAACAAGGATTAATTTCGGCAAGTGATCAGGAAATCAACCGTCGTAAGGTGGAAATCTTGTCAGGAATTACCCGCTTACGACAAATCTGTGATACCCCAGCTCTCTTTATGGACTATGCGGGAGATAGCGGAAAATTAGATAGCCTTAGAGAGTTGCTTAGCCAAATTAAGGAATCAGACCATCGTGTCCTTATCTTTTCACAATTTCGTGGGATGTTAGATATTACAGAGAGTCTCTTACAAGAATTAGGAATTTCCTCATATAAGCTAACAGGGTCAACGCCATCTGATAGTCGTCAGGAGATGACCAGAGCCTTCAATCAAGGAAGTCGAGATGCCTTTTTGATTTCTCTGAAAGCAGGAGGAGTGGGACTGAATCTAACTGGTGCTGATACGGTTATTCTGATTGACCTTTGGTGGAATCCAGCGGTAGAAATGCAGGCTATTAGTCGTGCTCACCGTATAGGTCAGGAACAAAATGTCGAAGTTTACCGTTTGATTACAAGAGGGACTATTGAAGAGAAAATTCTTGAGCTTCAAGAAGGCAAGAAAAACCTGGTAACAACCGTCTTGGATGGCAATGAAAGCCGTGCCAGCATGACCGTTGAGGATATTAAAGAAATTCTTGGTATTGCAATATCTTAATTTGTTATATTTGATATTGAAATACTAAGAGGTAAAAATGCTACTAGGCAAATCTTTTGAATTAGGCTATAATAGAATATTGCAAGACGTATCTTCCCATTCCCGATTGTTTATATTAAGATACGCATCATCTCGAAAATGAAAGGAAGTCTTTTATGCATCGCCAAAGACGACAATTTCCGCTGATTCCAGACGGGGAACCTTGCTTGCAAGAACCGGTCTCTATGCGCCTATACGAAAATGAAGATTTAATCACAAATATCCGTGGCCCTTACCAAGATAAGGACTACAATGATTTGTTGCCGAACTATGATTTCTTGTCAGCTAAGCCTAGCAATCGTAAGCAGGCTCCAAAACGAGTGGAGACACAAGAAGCTGGCATGACTTATGCTGAGGAAGCCCGTGAAAAGGCTAAGCGTGATGTACGTGAGAAACGCCAAAAATTCCTCCGCCAAGAAGTTCAACAAACCAAACATACTAATAGCCGTCAACTGACTGCTAAGCCTAAGGTAGAAGCTAAACCAAGCTTTGAGGCCACTGTTGAGCCAGCTGCTGTAACAACGGATAAAGGACCAGTGACAGCCTCTATCTTGGGAGCTCCTGTAAGTGCTATCAAGCGAACTTTAGCACCTAATGGGAAGCACTCAAAGATCCATCACTTGGCAAATCGTCTGCAACAAGATTCTTACATCTTGGCAGAAGTGGCTCCAACCTATCAACAGCCTAGTAACCCATCTCGTAAGAACGTCAAGAAAAATAGCTATGACTTCTTGAAACGTAGCCAGGTTTATAATTACCCAGAACGTCAAACTTACCGTGAACACCGAGTTGCTCAAGAATTAAATTTGACGCATTTAGAAGACGCAAACTAATCGCAGTGCGATTGTAAGGAGAAACTATGTCAAAAACTTATCATTTTATTGGAATTAAAGGATCTGGTATGTCAGCTTTGGCTTTGATGCTCCACCAAATGGGACACAAGGTTCAAGGTTCAGATGTGGAAAAATATTACTTCACTCAACGTGGTCTTGAGCAAGCAGGTATTCCTATCCTTCCTTTCGATGAAAAAAACATCACAGAAGATGTTGAATTGATTGCTGGAAATGCCTTTCGTGAAGATAACAACGTTGAAGTTGCTTATGCAATTAAAAATGGCTACAGCTTTAAGCGTTACCACGAGTTCTTGGGTCACTTCATGGATCAATTCACTAGCTTTGGTGTGGCAGGTGCACATGGTAAGACTTCTACAACAGGTCTCTTGTCACATGTTATGAAAAATATCACCGACACGTCATACCTTATCGGTGACGGAACTGGACGAGGTTCTGCTAATGCACAATACTTTGTCTTTGAGTCTGATGAATATGAACGTCATTTCATGCCATACCACCCAGCATACTCAATCATCACTAACATTGACTTTGACCATCCCGATTATTTTACAAGTATCGATGATGTGTTCTCTGCCTTTGATGATTATGCTAAGCAAGTGCAAAAAGGACTCTTTGTTTACGGTGAGGATCCACACCTTCGTAAGATTACAGCCAATGCGCCAATCTATTACTACGGTTTTGAAGAAAATGATGACTTTATGGCAACAGATATTGTGCGTACAACGACAGGGTCTAATTTTAAGGTGAAACATGATGGACAAATCCTTGGAGAATTCCATGTGCCAGCCTATGGTCGTCACAATATTTTGAATGCAACTGCGGTTATTGGGAACCTCTATGTAGCCGGTTTTGACATGGACTTGGTTGCGGAACACCTTAAAACTTTCTCAGGTGTTAAACGCCGTTTCACAGAGAAAATTATCAGTGGTACTGTTGTCATCGATGACTTTGCCCACCATCCAACTGAAATTATTGCAACGCTTGATGCAGCACGTCAAAAGTACCCATCTAAAGAGATTGTTGCTATTTTCCAACCACATACCTTCACACGTACCATCGCCCTTCTTGATGAATTTGCTGAAGCTTTGAACGAAGCAGATGCTGTTTATTTGGCACAAATTTACGGTTCAGCGCGTGAGGTTGACCATGGTGATGTTAAGGTTGAAGATCTTGCCGCTAAGATCAATAAACCTGCCAAAGTGGTTACAGTTGAAAATGTCTCACCTCTCCTTGACCATGACAATGCTGTTTATGTCTTTATGGGAGCTGGGGACATCCAACTTTACGAACGCTCGTTTGAAGAGCTCCTAGCAAGCTTGCAAACACATATGTAA
>SKEH01000881.1_pt1 | contig 15071 bp, 16 predicted proteins | sample 4826571 | NCBI WGS metagenome assembly SKEH01 (sample SAMN11008814, study PRJNA524170) | human gut metagenome | biome: Human fecal sample; material: Feces; isolation source: fecal sample from pouch patient p29 | host: Homo sapiens | place: Israel: Tel-Aviv | collected 2016-09-14 | reverse complement strand
AGTTATATCTCCTATATAACTTCCTAATTTTGTCTTGTCTTTTCCTTTTTCCCCACCTAGATAAAGTTCAAAAGATTCTGTAACTACATTATTTACTCTTTTTTTCTTTCCTGCAAATCCTAGTATTCCCATTTGATGTGTTACACAAGAGTTTGTACATCCTGATATTCTTATTTTAGGAAGTATATCATCATTAAAATTCTTTTTTTTAAATTTTTTTATTTGACCTGAATTCTTATGCGTTCTAAACTTCTCTAAACTATAGAATTACATGAAGATAATCGCTATTTCTAACCCAAAATGACCGCAAAAAAAACCGTCACAAGTTACACGACGATTCTTCTTATAGTGATCTCTCAATCAACATATAGATCAGTGTTGCTAGAATCAGAATAGTTCTGATATGGATACTGACTCTAAATTTGAATATCCAAACTAACGCCGATGTCTTTTGCTCCATGCGCGGTTACTGGTGTAGTTCATCATCATTTGTTTTCCCCATCCTTTTTCATAAAAAGACCTGTAACCAAATTAAAAAGAACGAACACCCGAAACTTTTTTATGCTTTTCCCTTTAGAAATTATTAGACAAAAGACTGCCTACATTACTTTTAGAACCTATAGAATGAAATTGACTTTTCCAAATATACCTTCTACTCTTAAGATAAATGACGAATTATAAAGCTTGAACGATGCCGATCATTTATTATAAAGGAGCTGCTTTTATGAACTATCAAGAAATCAAATCATTGTTCCCCTCCTCTTCATTGCAGACCACAAACGATCATAGTCCTGATGATATAGCTATTCCCGTAGAAGCTGGATTCATTCGGATATCGAAGAAAGAATTAACTGCCCGTGAAGAAGAACTCTTAACTCTTCTCTTTGGTAAAAATAAAATTGATAAAGAAAAACATTCTTGGTATTCATTTTTATTCGAAAACAAATCAATTGACCAAGAAGGCCATTACCGAGTGATTCAAATAAAACTTAGCACCTCTGATTTCCCGCTAAAAGAACTTTGGATTGAAGAAATCAAACAAATTTTTCCGAATATCGTAGACTTCTTTTTTACAACCGAAACTACCGCCTTTCTCGTTGAAAAAGAATCCGATGACTATTTGAGTACCAATGACCTTGATGGCTTGTTTCTAGCTCTTGATACAGATTTCAATGTTTCGACAAGATTATTTGTCGGTTCCTTCCATTCTAGCCAACATAAATTTGCTGAATTTTTTTCTGAAGAGCAAACAGTCTTTTGGGAAACGACGACAAACTTGAAATGCAAAGATATCTCCAATGTGGCAATGTCCTTCTATTCAAACGAGAACATAAAAGCCAGCGTGCTTTTATCGGAGCTTTATACGATGTGGCTTAAGAAAAGTGAGATGTGTGAGATTATTCCGGCACTTTGGAACAATCTTGGAAATCTCAGCTCGACGGCAAAAGATTTGTATATGCATCGCAACACGCTGCTATATAAAATTGAAAAATTTTATTCTGAAACAGGACTTAATTTAAAAGAAGCGAATGCTTTATTTCTTGGTTACCTTCTTATCTTGAATTTTCATCATTCCTAGGATTTCGGCAAACTATACAAAAATTGGCATTTTTCTTGTGTACATTCACGTTGAGATAAGAAAGCGCAATCATGTATAGTTTGAGTAACAAATCGAGGAGGGAACAAAACATGGTTGAAATCGCTTTAAATGGTATCCACAAGAAATATGAGAACAATGAGAATTACTCGGTCACGGATTTTAATTTACATATCAAGGATCGCGAATTTATTGTATTCGTTGGACCATCAGGTTGCGGGAAATCTACTACCTTAAGAATGATCGCTGGATTAGAGGATATTTCTGAAGGTGAATTTCTGATAGACGGCAAACTGATGAACGATGTTGCGCCCAAGGACAGAGATATTGCGATGGTTTTCCAAAACTACGCACTCTATCCGCATATGACAGTCTTTGACAATATGGCTTTCGGGCTTAAGCTGCGAAAATTTGATAAAAACGACATAAAAAATCGGGTTGAAAATGCCGCTGAGATTTTGGGCTTGACTGAGTATCTTCACAGAAAACCTTCTGCTTTATCTGGTGGACAAAGACAGCGTGTTGCCCTAGGACGAGCAATTGTCAGAGATGCACAAGTCTTTCTGATGGATGAACCTTTATCCAATCTTGATGCCAAGCTGAGAGTCGCCATGCGAGCAGAGATCGCTAAACTTCATCAACGCTTAAATACTACCACCATTTATGTTACCCATGACCAGACTGAAGCCATGACCATGGCGGATCGAATCGTCATCATGAAGGATGGCTTTATCCAACAAATAGGCTCCCCGCAAGAAGTCTACAATACGCCTAAGAATGTCTTTGTAGCTGGCTTTATTGGCTCTCCGGCGATGAACTTCTTCACGGTTAGACTATCAAATGGCTGTATTACCAATGAGCATGGACTGAACTTAAGAATTCCGCAAGGGAAAAATAAAGTCTTAGTCGAAAAAGGCTATGAAGGCAAAGAAATGATTTTTGGCATTCGGCCTGAAGATATTCACACCGAGCAAATTGTCATAGATGCGACACCAGAAGCTACTGTAAGATCAGAGATCGTTGTTTCCGAATTACTTGGTGCAGAAACCATGCTTTATTCAAAAATTGGCGATACAGAATTTGTCTCACGTGTTGATGCCCGCGATTTCCATCAACCAGGTGAGAAAATTGATTTAGCCTTTGATTTAAATAAGAGTCACTTTTTTGATAGTGACACGCAAGAAGCGATTACACTGCCTTAAAATTAAGTAAATTTGTATTAAGGACCGCCCATTTTCACAGGGGTGGTCTTTTTACTTTACTTGAGCAGTTGATTTTTCTTATTTATCGTATATAATTTCCTATATAGAAAGGATGAGAGAGATGTCAGAAGCAAAACCCTACGGAACGGTACTCATAAAAGCAGCCAAAATCATGGATTTTTTAGCAGAGGAGCCTGATCAATCCCTTCAGGAAATTACAGCTGCTACAAAGATGACACCTTCAACAACTATTAAAATATTAGACACCCTAGTCCTAATTGGCTATGTAAAAAAAAGTGAGCATAAAACCTATCGGCTAGGTTCAAAATTAATTCGCTACGCCAACCAACGGCTTGAACAAATAGATCTGGCAGAAATCACTCTTCCCTATCTAGAAAAGCTCCAGCAAACGATTGACGAAACCATTCATTTAGGAATTTTGAGCGATAATGAAATTCTCTACATAAACAAGCTGGAAGCGAAGCACCAAACGATTCGCATGTCGTCAAAGATTGGGATCACACGTCCGTTATACAGTTCTGCTATGGGAAAGGCTGTCCTAGCAACCTTTTCTCAGGAGGAATTTGATCAATATCTGGCAGAGCATACGCTGGTTCCTCATACAGAAAATACGATCACCAATCCTCTGAGATTGGCAAAAGAGCTGAAGGAAATCCGGCATTCAGGGATTGCCTTTGACGATGAAGAAGTCGAATTAGATATCTTTTGTGTTGGGGCTTCCTTAGAAAAAGATGGAAAAGCGATCGGTGCTTTTAGTGTCAGTATGCCTAAATACCGACTAAACGATGAGAAAAAACAATTGATTATTCAAACAATTCTCCAAACCAAAAAAGAGCTGGAACAGCTGTTAAACAAATAAAAAAAGATGGCTTAGCTGATTGGACACGTATCTGTCCAATCAGCTTTTTTCTATTTGAAGCTGGTGTGCTCTTTCTTTCAAACAAAATAGAAAGAAAAACAATTTTCTTCATTAAACCGTTTGCAATTTCTCCTATTCCATGTATAATGAAACTATAAATTTCCTTATAATAAAATATGATTTCCAAATAAGAAAAGAGTGGTAAATGTGAAAAAGATTGAGATTCTACAGCGATTAGAAAAGGCTGGCGTTATTGCGGTCGTCCGCGGGAAAACAAAGGAAGAAGCATTACAGGCTAGTCACGCGATTGTAAAAGGCGGCATGCATGGGCTCGAACTAACCTTTACTGTTCCACAGGCAGACGAAGTAATCCGAGAACTATCTGAGGCCTATCAAGATTCACCAGAAGTAGTTGTTGGTGCTGGCACTGTTTTAGATGCAGTGACTGCGCGCTTGGCGATTATGGCTGGCGCTGATTATATTGTCAGCCCTACGTTTGATCAAGAAACAGCGGAAATCTGCAACCTCTATCAAATTCCGTATTTACCCGGTTGTATGACGATTACCGAGATGAAACAGGCGTTGAAGAGCGGCGTGGACATCATCAAGCTCTTCCCAGGAAGTGCATACGGTCCATCGATTATTCCAGCCTTTAAAGCGCCTCTGCCTCAGTTGAATATTATGCCAACTGGCGGAGTCAGCCTAGACAATATGGCTGATTGGTTTGAAGCTGGTGTCATTACTGTCGGTGTTGGCGGTAATCTGTTAGCTCCTGCGGCAACTGGCGATTTTGAAAAAGTAACCGAGGTAGCTGCCCAATACATGACGAAGTTCCATGAAATAAAAGGACACTAATCCCACATTCAATCGTTAAATAGAAACTTGAAAATAAACTCATAAAGGAGGCTAATCATGGGAAAGGTTGTTACTTTAGGGGAAATCATGCTGCGTCTTTCGACCACAGCTGGTACACGACTCGCACAGGCTGAAGATTTTTCTGCTCATTATGGCGGCGGTGAAGCCAACGTCGCAATTTCCTTAGCAAACTATGGGCATCACGCGGTTTTTGCCAGTAAGGTACCCACGAACGAACTTGGACATGCTGTGAAAAAGCATCTGAATCGCTACGGCGTTGATACCTCTCAGCTTCTGATGGGAGGCCCTAGACTTGGAACCTATTATCTTGAGGCTGGCGTCGGCGAACGTGGCGCAAGTGTGGTCTATGATCGTGCGGGCTCAAGCTTTGCTGTGATGGAAAAGCTTGAATGGACACTGGAGGAATTATTCCAGAACACAGATATTTTCCATTTATCTGGCATCACCCCTGCTCTTTCAGCTAGCTGGCGAGAACTGACCGTAACACTTTTGAAAGCGGCTAAAAAAGCGGGCTGCAAGATCAGTTTTGACGTGAATTACCGCGGAAAATTATGGACACCGGAAGAAGCGGGAAAATCAATCCGAGCTATTTTACCCTATGTAGATTATTGTTTGGCGGGCAGCTTGGATGCCCAGCATTTTCTAGGCATCCCCCCTTATACTGGTGAGTCAGATAAAGAAGAAACAATTTATTACTATCAAAAAATGCAGGAAGCCTATCCGAATATTTCTGTTTTTTATTCTACAAAACGGACAGTTCATTCCGCCAGTGTGAATGAACTGACTGGAACATTATGGGCTGATGGTGCCTATTATGAATCTCAATGCCATTTAATCGATCCAATTATTGATCGGGTCGGCGGCGGCGACGCGTTTGCCGGTGGTATTCTTCACGGCCTTTTAATGAAGGATTCGTATCAAAAGGTGGTTGATTTCGCGACAGCGGCCTCAGCCTTGAAGCATACCGTTCATGGCGACTGCAATCAGTTTAGCGAAGAAGAGGTAGAAGCATTTTTAGCCCTTGGATCAGGAAAAATTAGGCGATAAGAAGTTACAAGCTACAAAAAATCACTATTAGATAAAAACAGTTGGTTCATAACACAAGGAGGAATTCAGCAATGCAAAACATGGAAACACGCTACACCCATAGCCCAGAGGATATTCGTCATTATTCAACAGAACAATTAAGAGATGAATTTTTAGTGGAAAAGGTTTTTGAGCCAGGGACAATCACCCTAACCTATACCCACAATGACCGGATGATTTTTGGCGGCGTTACCCCTACAAAAGAGCCCTTAGAAATCGTTCTGTCTAAAGAACTAGGTGTGGATTATTTTCTAGAACGCCGCGAGTTAGGAGTTATCAATATTGGCGGGCCTGGATTTATTGAAATTGATGGAAAAAAAGAAGAAATGAAAAAACAAGACGGCTATTACATTGGTAAAGAAACTCGTCAAGTCATCTTCTCTTCACAAGACGCGGACAATCCAGCGAAGTTTTACGTTAGTTCGGTGCCAGCACATCATAAATATCCCAACGTGAAAATCAGTATCGATCAAATCAAACCGATGGAAACGGGCGAACCCTTGACCTTAAATGAACGCAAAATTTATCAATACATTCACCCGAATGTCTGCGAAAGCTGTCAGCTGCAAATGGGCTACACCATTTTAGAGCCCGGCAGTTCTTGGAATACGATGCCGTGTCATACCCATGAACGTCGCATGGAAGCTTATGTTTACTTTGATATGGAACAGGATACGCGCATTTTCCATATGATGGGCAAGCCAGATGAAACCAAGCATTTAGTGATGAAGAATGAACAAGCGGCTATTTCACCAAGCTGGTCGATTCATTCCGGAGTAGGAACAAGTAATTATTCCTTTATCTGGGCGATGTGCGGGGAAAATATCACTTACACTGATATGGATATGGTACCGATGGATCAACTGAAATAAAAAATACAACAAAAAAATAAATTAAGAAGGAGTTTTATCATGACATTTAGTATGGATAATTTTCGATTGGACGGCAAGGTAGCTTTGGTTACAGGCGGCGTGTACGGCATCGGTTTTGAGATTGCTAGTTCATTGGCAGCTGCAGGAGCGACCATTGTTTTTAATAGTATCAATCAGGAATCAGTGGATCAAGGAAATGAGAACTATAAAAAAGCTGGCATCAAGGCTACAGGTTATGTGTGCGATGTAACCGACGAAGAACAGGTCCAAGCGATGGTTGCTAAGATCAAAGAAGACGTTGGTTCGGTTGATATTTTGGTAAATAATGCTGGGATCATCAAACGGATTCCAATGGTTGAGATGGCGGCCGAAGACTTCCGCCAAGTCATTGATGTTGACTTAAATGCCCCATTCATTGTATCTAAAGCAGTTCTACCAGACATGATTGAAAAGAAAGCTGGGAAAATCATCAATATCTGTTCCATGATGAGCGAGCTTGGGCGTGAAACTGTTAGTGCTTACGCTGCTGCAAAAGGCGGGCTAAAAATGTTAACGAAAAACATTGCCTCTGAATATGGACAATACAACATTCAATGTAACGGCATCGGCCCTGGTTATATCGAAACACCTCAAACAGCTCCATTACGTGAGGAAGGCCATCCATTCAATAACTTCATTTTAGGACGGACACCTGCGAGCCGCTGGGGTACTACCACCGATCTAGCGGGCCCAGCAGTCTTTCTTGCTTCTGAAGCTTCTGACTTTGTTAACGGACATGTCCTATACGTTGATGGTGGTATCTTAGCCTATATCGGCAAACAGCCTTAAATTGTTGTTCAGCCCCCTAGCTGAAACGACTAAGAGTGAGCCAAACCTCTAAGGGTGTTTGGCTCACTCTTTTTGTCTTTAAATCAATACTTTTTGGATACAATTTGTAAAGTTTTTTCAGGATACCAACGATCAAGTATCTCATCGCTTCAATCAGCTATTTGATCACTTTTTAAATTACTTCTTAACTGCTAACTCTTTAACAGTATCAACATCTAGTTTGGTCATCTCAGAAATATCTTCGATGGAATAATCTTTCGTTAATAGGTATATCGCAGCCTTAATTTTCACTTTCCTACTTCCGATTTCTACCCCTTCTGCATATGCCTCCTTGTATGCTTGTTCATATGCTTGTTCGTATTCTTGTTTATATGCTTGTTCGTATTTTTCTCTAAGTGCCTCTTCTTTTGCTTGTCCAAGTCCGGCTGTTCCTCCATACAGTTGAGAGATGGCGGCGACAGCGTCGTTAATGACTTTAGTTTTTTTATCAATTCCCATAGACATCTTTTCCTTTCAGGAATAGTAGACAAAGTATCAATCACCATGTTGAGTTTGCAGCTGCTTAACCGTATCAAGATCCAAGCCAGTAGCTTCCACAACCTGTTCAAGCGGCATTTTCATTTCGATGAGGTTACGCGCAATCAAATATTTCTCACGTTCACGCCCTTGCTTGTCTCCTTTTTCAATGCCTTTTTTAATTCCTTTTTCAATCCCTTTTTCAATCCCTATCCTCTCACTCTCTAGTCGAACAGAGGAGATGACTGCATCGTTTATTGCTTTGGATTTATCGATTTTCATAATCATCTCTTTTTCCTCCCTTCCAAGTTTGTAATAGTCTATTTTTTGTTTCGCTTCTTTGATGTAATCTGGGGCGTCAGCGTGGACTGTACCACTTTTGAAAAAGTATTGCCAATGATAAGCAGCGCTTTGTTGTTCGATTGTTTCGTTTTTTAAGCTAAGGAAACAGGCGATCAGCAGCTCTTTGCCAGTGGTTCCGAGAAAGGGAACCGAACTTTCTTCATTTAGTAAGCGGAAGCGTTGCAGAGCAGGTTGTTTTTTGTCAAACAAGTGAAAATCAATAATATTGATTCCATATGCGGGACGTAATGCGGAAAACTTGTTTCCTTTAATAAAATTAGCGGTTTCTAAATTTCCGAAGGGACTGCAAAATGCTTCCGCCAGATAAAAAATGGTTCGTTCGCGAAAGTACATATGCGGCTGTATCTGACATTCAATCGTGGTGTGACTGCCATCCTCACCGATCGCTAAGATATCCACTTCGGTGCGGGTGATATCCAGCTCATCAAAGGACTTTTTATAGCTATCGATGTGATACGTTTCTTTTGGCTTTAGTTGCTTGAATTCAATACCGAGTAAATCTTTGACAAATGCCTTTAGTATATGCAGGGAATCTTCAGAGGTAAAACATTTCTTGAACAGTAGATCGTTTGTTGGTAAGTATTTTTGCATCGTTCTCACAGCCTTTCAGATAGGACACGTTTCCACATTGAAAGGCTGTTCTCGCCTACATTATAGCATGGAAATTTGTGTGCCATCTATATTCGTTTAATCTAAAATACGCAAACAAGTAGAGAAGATTGCGAGAATATCGAGACCACAAAAAAGATTAAACAACTAAACAAAGGGAGCATACTTCGCAAATAATTGCGTTGCATACTCCCTTTACTTATGAAAAATTATACCTACCGCTCAAGCAATGCTACAGCTATACATTCAAGCTTCATCGGTATTTTGTATTGTTTACTTTTATTCCTCACTCTTTTTAGTATCCAAGGAACGAATGACCGCTCTAAGCTGCTTGCTTGATGCGGCGAATTTCTTTCTTTCCTCTGGATCGATATTTAGTTCGATGATTTCTCGTACACCGTGTTGATCTACGACTGATGGTACACCGGTAAATAGATCCTTTTCGCCATACTCTCCATTGAGATAAGCAGATACAGGCAGCACCGCTTGCTCATTATTCAAGATGGCTTTCACGATTCTCGCGACACTCATCCCGATGCCGTAAAAGGTCGCTTGTTTTCTGTTTATGATTTCATAGGCGGTGTTTTTTACACTATCTGAAATCGTGGTTAGATCATCTACTGTTAGCCGATTGTTCTTCACGATAAATTCTAACAATGGTTTTCCGCCAACTGTGGTATGGGACCAGACAGCTACTTCTGAATCACCATGCTCGCCAATGATATAGCCATGGATACTTCTTGGATCAATTTGTAATTTTTCGGCCAGCTCTTTACGAAATCTAGTGGTATCAAGAGTAGTTCCTGTTCCTACGACTCTGCTGCTTGGTAGGCCAGATGCTTGCCATGCGGCGTAAGTCAAAACATCTACTGGATTTGAGGCGATTACTAAAATACCATCAAAGCCTGATGCCATGACTTCTTTCACGACACTGGTAATGATTCCGGCATTGATATCGATCAGCTCCAAGCGTGTTTGACCAGGTTTTTGATTAACACCTGCTGTGATAACGACAATATCAGCATCTTTACAGTCCGTATAATCGCCGGCCCACACTTTAATATTTTCTTGTGCCCAGGACATACCATCTAACAGGTCAAGCGCTTCTCCTTCTGCCTTTTCTTGATTGACATCGATTAAGACCAACTCATTGATAATTCCTTGATTGATCATAGAATAAGCAATACTTGTCCCGACAAAACCTGTTCCCACTACAGCAACTTTTCTACTTGTACGTTTCATATGAATTCACTCCATTTTTTATTTTTCTAGTATTTATCACTGATTTCACGCTTCAGTGGATCAGCTGCATTACGCGCTCCGATATTTTGAAATAGTGAATTCCGTCTTCCCGATGATTGGATCGCTTATTTCTTCTATCGAATCACCCATCTGATAAATTTCTTTCTTACAGACAAGCTGCGGAGTTGTTTGACTCAATACTAAAACAGAGTTCGCGTAAATTTTTTTGATTTCTCCAGAGATTATTTCCCCATGGACATTCTTCGCAGTGATTGTATCTCCTATGCCAACCATTCTTGTCATCCCTTCTAATTACTTAAACATTTCTTTTTTCTTAGCTTTATTAAATAGCCCTCAACATCGAAGATCGTCTCTAATATCTCATTTACTTGTTCAAATAAGCGTTTTGTATCTTCAAATTGTTTCGGACTTTCGATGCGTCTCCACTCTTTTTTATAGCAGATTTCATGAGCGGTCTCATCCATCGACACTACCTGTGAATTCTTTACAAGATGTACTCGCTCTTCACCTATCCCAATTATCTCTACCCATTCTCTCCAGCCATTTTTTATCGCGATGGTTCGAACCAATGACGGTAAATCCAACGCGTCCAGAGCCGCACTTCTTCCATCTTCGAAATGAATGGTATAGGTGATGCATTTCACAAATCCACAGGCATTGCACCCACCTTCAGTTATTCGTTCTTTACTTGTAATTATCGCTTTTTCCATTAATCACATCTCCAATGAATAATCTTTGTTCACTTGAAATTTGATAAGGCTTCCTGCCAAGTTGGAATCTCAAAGCCTAGTGCCTTTGCTTTACTTAGATCCATGATTGACGTTCGCGGACGTGCTGCTTTTTGCGGATAATCTTTTGATGCTACTGGGATGATCTCTACATCCGTATCTTTTAGGATTTCCTTGGCAAACTCATACCAAGAACAGCTATTTTCATTCGATAGCTGATAAATACCAAAGGGCGCTGCGTGTTCAATCAAGAAATACACGAATTCGGCCAATGTACGTGTCCAAGTAGGCCGTCCAAACTGATCCTCCACCACGGCTAGGCGTGTCTGTGTCTCCGCCAAATTTCGCATCGTGGATACAAAATTGTCTCCAAACCTTCCAAATACCCATGAGGTGCGGACAATGTAATACTCAGTCAATAATTCCTCGACGATTTTTTCGCCTAGATACTTCGTGCGGCCATATTCATTAATAGGGTTGGGCAGCTCTTCTACTTGATACGATCCAGCGTCCTTCATCCCATCAAATACGTAATCCGTACTGATGTAGACCAAAATAGAACCGGCAGCCTTGGCTGCTTCTGCTACATTGCGTGTTCCTTCGACATTGATTTTTTCATTTAATTCTTTGTCGACGCCTTCTGCCCTATCAACAGCGGTGTAGGCTGCGCAATGATAAATGATGGCAGGCTTCAGTTGGGTGATGAACTGGTAGGTCCTTTGTCTATCGGTAACATCTAGCTGATCAGAACCAGCCGCCATGTATTCCACCGCTTTTTTATCTAATAGATAACGCAGCTCCGTTCCTAATTGACCTTGACCACCTGTAATTAGAATCATTGAGTTCCCCTCCTTTTTTCGTATCCTCTGTGTATCCAATCACACGTCTTAGTAAACGTTGATGATCAGTAGTTTCCTTTTATTGGATTGCGCCGCTGATTTCCAAACGATCGCGAGAAAAATTCTGTTATTTATTTTAACTCCTATAGTAATGAAAGCACCAGCGATTCACTCTGTTTAAAATTCCCGATTTACCTTTAGGACCTTTGTTTGATCATATAGATGAATCACATACTTCACTAAGACATAGCAAACAACGAGAATCGCTAAAAGCGTTTCTAAAATACTTAACGCTTTAGTAACTGTCAGTAAAATCGGAAGCTCTTCAAAAACTTTGGAGGCTTTGAAGATCGCTGTTGCTGAGATAACTAAAGGAAACGTGAACGCTGCATAGCTTGGATAGAAGCCGACCTTTAGCATTCTTTTCATATTAAAAACGATGCAAAGATAAATCAACTGGGATAAGATCAGCAGCCCGATAACAAATGGAAAAGAGACTTGATTGCAAACAGATAGATAACCGGCTAAACAAAGTGAGCCTGGTGCTGTCAGAATTGTAATCAAAGGAATCGCTGAATCCTCAAATATTTTCTTATGAAGGATTCGTTTAACGATGATTGGCAGCAGAATTAAATACAAAGCTAAAGCGATCCAAACAGCGACCTGCCCTAATTCTTTGATAAACACGGTCGAGGTATTCGGAATAACGCCTATTCCAACAAAGGTAATAAACCAGCTGGGATAAACATATTCAAGTGTGACCTCCACAGGCAGAATATGCACGGCAATGAAATAGCCCATCAAAGCCAGATGCAATATGATCGCCGTTACCCATAGCGCGTTGTTCATGATTTGATTAGGAAACAATCTGTCTAAAAATACGGAAACGACCATTAACGCCATCGTAAATGTCGGGGCTACAGAGGCAATAATCGGATTTCTCAATGCAGCCATCGTATCTTTAAATGTGAAAACGATTTTTAAAAGAAATACAAGGATCATCAAAAGACCTGTATAACAAAAAATATTGCCGATCCCTTCAAAGCCTTCAGAAAATAATAGATTCCCCAGTGACTCCGTTCCTAAGATCAGTCCGCAAATCGGTATTGGTATAGCCTTCAGAAAATTCTTTAGTGTGTTATTCATAGGTATATCCTTTCTAAACGATCAAATTATTTGATAGCACTTGATATATATTTTTTACACCCCTATAATAAACACCAGCGAACTATTTGTAAAATAATGATTTTACATATCCGTTATAAATTTTATTAATGGAAAAGAGGTCATTCCGTTGTTAGAATTATTGCGAACGTTCATTATTGTGTATGAAACGAGAAATTTCAGCACCGCAGCCAAACTCATGTTTAAAACACAACCAACCATCTCCGTGCAGATCCAAAGATTAGAAGCAGAACTAGGCTTCAAGCTGTTCGATCGAAAAGGAAAGCAGCTGATCCTGCCTACGAAACAAGCCGAATTCTTATATCCTAAGGTAGTCGAAGCGTTACACTCCCTATCTAATGTATTTGCCCAAGCAAAAAATTCTAAAAACTTTAAAACTGACTGCATCCTTGGCTGCTCCAACACCACCGCCGTGCACCTATTACCCAAAATTATGGAGCAGCTGATTGCTGAATTTCCATTAATAGCTTTTGAAATCAAGATTATGAACTCGCAAGAAGTCATTGATGCCGTTGAAGGAAACAAGGCCCATATCGGCTTGATTGAAAAATCCATTGTTTCCCCATTGATCCAAAAGGAGTTCGTTTATAAGGACGAGCTTGTCTTAGCAGGCAATATTGATTCAGATTATTGGATTCTTAGAGAGCATGATTCTGGGATGTATCTTATCAACGAGACCTATCTGTACTCTAATCATCTAAACCCGCAAATCATCAAAGCAAATAACAGTGAAGTAATATTGTCTCTATTAGAAAACAATATAGGCAAATCAATTATCTCCAAATTAGCACTAACAGATTCCTTGAAGTGGCAGGAACTAGACGACGAATACAGATACAGAGACCTCTTTATCATTCAAAATATCCAAAGCCCGATCCCTGAAACAGCGGACGTTTATGATCGGATCAAAGCATTACTCACCGAACTATATAATCACTCAAGTGAGTAAGGACGCATTCGAATAGAAAAGAATTATTCTTTCAGAGATTTTAATCATGAACCCTGAAAAATAGCGATGTATAAATAATTAATTTACTAATTCTACATTCGTATCAAAAAACTTTCTGATAATCTAAGGATGTTAACATTCATCCAGCTTGACGCTTCCAGCGATTTTTCAACGTTAAAGTTGAAAAATCGTTATTTCCTATGATGAAGTGTCCTAAATCGCTCCTCTGATACTTGCACAAAGCTTCTCTGGAGTCGATCATATAGCTAAACCCCCAACTCTGATCAGAGTTGGGGGCTTGTTTTTTTAGCGACCAAAAATTTTTGTATGATATAGCGAATCTTTAGTAAGCTTTCAAAAAACTAGCCTGTCGCGAAAAGCCCTACTCCTCGTCCGAGTAGGGCTTTTGTGTTGATTTGTATCAACTTTCTCGTTTGTCGCAATTTCATTATAGCGTGAGATGGTGATTGACTCTAGTTTCTTTGTTTGACGGTAGTTGGAAAAATAGTTCTCACAGGAATATCCATAGCAGTTTCTCCATTATTAAGATACGCAATTTCGTTCCAAATTCTGTTGTTTTGTATCAAAATAATTAGAAAAAAACATTTTCTTAAAACCTTTCAGTTTGTTGTTATGACAGGCTTTTATAGACTTTTTCATATGGTATACTAACAACGGCAGCTGCCTAAAAAGGTGGTGTTTTTGGTATGAAAGAATTCTTCACATTAGTTGTCGCACCTCTTTTTGTGGCTCTGGTGACAACACTAGTCGATCATTGGTTAAGTGATCGAGACGACAACTGAATGCAGCTGTCTAATTAACCCACGCGCCAGCCGTCGCATCTGGTGAAAAGAAAAGCCCTACTCCTGGCAGAGTAGGGCTTTCGTGTTTCTGGTATTCGAAATCTTCACATTTCGCAAACTCATTATAGCATGGAATTACGGCTATTTCTAGTTTTTTAGATTGACAATAGATAAAAAAGCGATTCTTTTGCTAGGAGAGTCGGTAGCTTATTCATAGGTATTGCATTTGCAATTTCATCGTAGTTTTCATGGGTAAAAAGTGCATTTTCTTTAGAGAACTCAATAATGATCTTTTGCAGAATAAAAATGGATTGTTTCCTTTTCTACTCTATAGATTAGCCGATGTTCGCCTGTAACTCTCCTTGATGGGTTTGCAGATAAATCATGTGTTAGTAGTTCAGGTTTTTCTAAACCAGAAAAATGTATAGAAAAAACACTCAACTTTTCTTTTTTTGAATGTACATGAAGCTATTGC
>SKEH01000880.1_pt1 | contig 15079 bp, 13 predicted proteins | sample 4826571 | NCBI WGS metagenome assembly SKEH01 (sample SAMN11008814, study PRJNA524170) | human gut metagenome | biome: Human fecal sample; material: Feces; isolation source: fecal sample from pouch patient p29 | host: Homo sapiens | place: Israel: Tel-Aviv | collected 2016-09-14 | reverse complement strand
AAAGATATGCTCATGTTGCAAGTTTTGATGAGATCCAAGAAAATGACTTTAACTTAAATATTCCTCGTTATGTCGATACCTTTGAGGAAGAAGAACCGGTTGATTTGGTTGAGGTGAATACCAATCTCCTTAAGATCAATGAAGAATTAGTTCAACAAGAACAAACGCTCTTATCTTTGATTGACGATTTTTCAGAAAGTGAAGAGAATCAAGCCTTGATTGAATCGATGCGTCTTCTTTTGAGAGGTGGTCATGATGAGTAAAAAAAGTCCACAATTAAGGTTTGAAGGATTTACGGATGATTGGGAACAGCGTAAGTTAACCGATATAACTTCTAGCTATTCCGGATTAACATATAGTCCAACTGATGTACAAGATAAAGGCACATTTGTTTTACGGTCATCGAATGTAAAAAACGATCAACTTATTGATGCTGACAATGTCTATGTCAATCCTGATATCGTCAATTCAAATAATGTAAAAGTTGGTGATGTTATTGTAGTTGTACGAAATGGAAGTAGATCTTTAATTGGGAAACACGCTATTGTTACCAAAGAAATGCCTCATACAGTAATCGGAGCATTTATGTCTGCTTTTCGAGGAGAAAATGGGGATTATATTAATGCATTATTGAGTACTAATAATTTTCAAAAAGAAGTTCATAAAAGTTTGGGAGCCACTATCAATCAAATTACAGGAAAAGATTTTTCTATGATGAATTTTCAAACTCCTAAACTTGAAGAACAGAATAAAATCGGTTCATTCTTCAAGCAGCTAGATGACACTATCGTTCTTCATCAACGTAAGTTGGATTTACTCAAGGAACAGAAAAAAGGCTACTTACAAAAAATGTTCCCTAAAAATGGCGAGAAAGTTCCTGAATTGCGATTTGCGGGGTTTGCTGACGATTGGGAAGAGCGTAAGTTATCTGATATAGTATCGAGACTAAGTAAATCATCAAACAATAGTGAATTGCCTAGGGTGGAATTTGAAGATATTGTTTCTGGAGAAGGTCGCCTTAATAAAGATGTATCTCATAAATTTGATGATAGAAAAGGTATTTTATTTTCCTCACAAAATATTTTATATGGAAAATTGCGTCCTTATTTGAAAAACTGGTTATTAGCTGATTTTAAAGGAATAGCGCTAGGCGATTTTTGGGTGTTTAAATCAATAAATTCTGATCCTAAATTTGTTTATAGTTTAATTCAATCTAATCATTATCAAAAAGTTGCTAATGATACATCGGGTACAAAAATGCCTAGATCAGATTGGAAAAAAGTTTCATCAACTGAATTTCAAATTCCCAGTTCCCTCGAAGAGCAGAAAAAAATAGGTTCATTTTTCAAAAAACTAGATGATACTATCGCTCTTCATCAACGTAAGTTAGATTTGTTGAAAGAACAGAAAAAAGGCTTTTTACAAAAGATGTTTGTTTAGGGTCTATAATTAGATAATAACCCCTATATAACGCTATCAAAATAGCCCCCGTTATCTATTGGACAGGTAATGGGGGTTGTTTTTATGTTTTTTTGATATAATAGAACCAAAAATGGAGGGATTATTAGGGATGGTAGGCATGCTTTTACTAGCAATCATGTTCATTTTTATCCCTGTTTGTTTTCTTATCGTAAATTGAGAGCAATTAAAAAGTTGTTTTCAAAAAAATAACAGATGAAACCCTTGCTTGTCATTTTAATATTTAAATGGCGCATAGTTTGCTTCATAACTAGCGTTCAAAAAAACTAAAAATGTATCATAAAAAGAAGGCACGCTTATAAACATGCCTTCTTTTATTTGTTGTGTTATTTAACTTTCATCAATCGTAATCCGTTTAATGTTACTAAAAGCGTTGCTCCCATATCTGCTACAATAGCAATCCATAGTGTTAGCCAACCTGGTATGACTAGTAGTAGAGCTAATAGTTTTATACCTAATGAGAAGGTGATATTTTGCTTAATTACTTTTAGAGTTTGACGGCTAAGTCTAACAATGAATGGTAATTTTTGTAAATCGTCGCCCATTAGAGCAACATCAGCAGTTTCGAGAGCCGTATCTGTTCCTGCACCGCCCATTGCAATACCAACCGTCGATGCAGCTAATGCTGGTGCATCATTAATGCCGTCGCCCACCATTGCTACTTTATTATAAGTTGTCCGCAACGCTTTAATCGAATCTAATTTTTCTTGAGGCATTAGATCTCCTTTTATTTCAGTCACACCTAATTGCTTACCAATAGATTCAGCGGTTTTAGTATTATCACCAGTAAGCATAATAGTGTGTTCAATTGACAACTTGTGGAGTTCAGAAATAACGGCAGCACTTGAATCTCTTACTTCATCCGCGACAGCAATTACTCCTAAAATTTGTTCGTCAGTACCGAAATACATGGCGGTTTTCCCTTGTTCTTGAAATTGTCTGTATTGTACTTTGACCGCTGTTTCTTCGATTACTGATGCAGAAAACAGTTTAGGGCTTCCAATATAGTAACGTATGTTTTGATGTATACCTGTAAGTCCTTTACCTGTGATAGATTGGAAATCCTCGATTTGTATTGACTTGTAATCCACATTAGTTTTATCCGCTTCGTTTAAAATAGCAGAAGCTAATGGGTGTTGAGAAAGAGATTCCAACGATGAAATAATCGATAGATAATTTATATCAGTTTCAGAACTGGTTGCAATGAAATCCGTTACGACAGGCTTTCCTTTTGTTAAGGTTCCAGTCTTATCGAAAGCAATTGCTCTCAAATGACCAATTTCTTCCAGATAGACTCCGCCTTTTACTAAAACACCATTTTTTGCTGCATTACCAATAGCCGAAACAATTGAAACAGGTGTTGAGATCACTAATGAACAAGGACATCCGACAACTAAAATGGATAACCCTTGGTAAAGCCATTTATTCCAGTCACCACCAAAGAATAGCGGAGGAACAACCACTATCAAAAGGGCCATAATAATTATGAATGGCGTATAGTATTTTGCAAATTTATCTACAAAGGCTTGTGCAGGAGCTCGTTCTCCTTGCGCTTCTTCAACTAAGTGAATGATTTTGGCAATCGTTGTATCCGTTACTTTTTTTGTTACTTTGACTTCAAGAACACCTTCTTCATTTAGTGTTCCTGCAAACACCTCATCATCTAACTGTTTTTCAACAGGAACCGATTCTCCTGTTATTGCTGCTTGATTTACTGAAGAATGACCGTTGATAACAAGCCCATCCATGGCTATTTTTTGTCCGGGTTTAATGATCATAATATCGTCGATATCGATTTTATCGACACTGACTAATTGCTCTACATTGTTTCTCCTGATAAGAGCTTCTTTGGGAGCTATATCCATAAGGGAACGAATCGACTGTCTTGCTTTATCCATTGAAAATCGTTCCAAAGCTTCGCTAATAGCAAATAGTATTACTACAATAGAACCTTCGGCCCATTCTCCAATAAATGCGGCCCCAATAATTGCAATAGTCATTAAAGATTCCATGGAGAAGTCCAATTTGATCAAATCAGAGAACCCTTCTTTAAATAAATCAAATCCACCAATTATTATTGCCAATATATAAAGAGCTTTCGTTAATAAATGATCTTCGCCCAATGATAGTTGGGAAATCACAGCAACAAGTATAAAACCAAGAGAGATGATTAAAGCGATATTCCGTTTAATAAAAGACTCTTTTGATCTAACTTGTTCATCATTTTCTTGATCATCACGAATGATAAGATTTTCGAAGGCTCCCGCTTCTTCGAGTTCTTCAATTGTTGTTTGGCCTTCTACTGAAATCTTACTTGCACCAAAGTTTACTGTTGCACTCGTAACTCCTGGCAACTGCTTTACATTTTTTTCAAATTTACCTGCACAATTTGTACAGCTTAATCCTTCTATTCGATAGGTTTTTTCGGTCATTTTCTCACTCATGCTAGCACCTCTTCTTTAAAATTTACGCCAAGCTCCATAAGATTTAAGATTTTGATATTTTTAATAAAATAGTAGACTAACTTACCATCCTTGTGACTATCAACTACTCCCAATTTTTTTAAGGAGTTCAGATGGTGTGAAGTTGTTGCGACCGAAGCATCAATGATATTAGCAATATCACAAACACATAGCTCATCTTCATGAACTAAAGCATGTACAATTTTAAGTCGATTTTCATCTGACAATATTTTAAAGAAACCACTTACTGACGGAGTATCAAAGTTTGCTAGTTTAGATTTAGCACGATTAACTTTGTCTTCATGAATACAAGTTATTTCACAAATTTCATTATTCATACGATCATTCCTTTACATTCAAATGTTTGTTTGAATGTATTATATCAGAACATCCATCTATATTCAAGTGAATGTTTGAATGTTCATAAAATGGTCATTTTATGGACACTCTTCTTTTCTTATTAAAATTCTCAAAAGCATTTACATTTATTGTTCATAAACCCGTATTTTATTCTATGTTCATTTATACATATCTTTCTAAGTTATGATACAATAAATTAAAATGAAGGAGAAAAAAATGAATATAGGATACGCACGAGTTTCAACTGGACTTCAAAATTTAGATTTACAAAAAGATAGTCTCAAAAAATATAACTGTGAAAAAATATTTACTGACCATATGTCAGGAAGTAAAAGAGAAAGACCTGGATTAAAATCCGCCATCGAATTTTCTCGTCCTGGGGATACGATTGTTGTTTGGCGATTGGATCGACTAGGTAGAAATATGGAAGATCTCATTAATATTGTTAATTCTCTTAATAATAAAGGGGTAAGTTTTCATAGTCTACAAGAAAATATTACAATGGATAAATCAAGTTCGACGGGACAATTGATGTTTCATTTGTTTGCGGCTTTTGCGGAATTTGAGCGAAATCTTATTTTGGAGCGTTCTGCCGCTGGTAGAGAAGCCGCACGTGCAAGAGGACGACTTGGAGGAAGACCTGAGAAATTTTCGGAGCAAGACGTAAAGCTTCTTAAAACCTTGGTAGAAAGTGGTACGCCGATTAAGTCGATTGCGGATTCTTGGGGAGTTTCAAGAACCACAATTTATAGATATATTAATAAGTTTTAGAATAAAATAAAAGACCAGCTCACAACGATTAAGTTATTGGCTGGTTTTTAAATATTCTACTTTTATATATTTATTTTTTGGAAAAAAATAAAGTTAATAGCTTATAAATTGAATAGTTATCTCAATTCTTTCTTCTTAATTTTTTTAACTTTGCAACAGAACCAGTTAAAGCAGCAAGGAATGACTTATAAGATGATTGAACGAAAAACTGGAATCAGTATTGCAACTCAAAAAAGAAGGTTTGGTGCAATAAAAAAGTAAAAGTGTTGATTTCTAAATGAATGATCATTAAAAAATATAGTAATATAGCAAGTACATTATGATACACTTATAATAGTAGAAACATTTTTAAATTCAGGCCCAGATCTTTGAGCGACTATATGTTTAACATAGTAAATGGTGAGAGATTTATTAATCTGCAATCATACAATATCACGAAGAATAAAGTTTTAAAATAATACTGATTAAAAATAAACTAAGTAAGTTGACAAACTAAATAAATAAAAGTATAATTTATTTAACGAAGATTGTTGTGAGTATATTCTCACCATTTAAACCGAGGGCTGGCAAATTCCCTCGGTTTTTTTATTGTTTATTACTATAAAAAAACGCCCCTCTGGCAAAGGGACGAATAGTGGATTAAAGGCGCTTATGTCGGTTTTTTAACCAGTCCTTGACCAGCTCAAGGATTACTCCAACCACTATTGGAGCGACAACTGATACGAAGATTGTTATGAGCATAGACTCACCTCCCTTCTAAGGCAATACTGCATCAGAAAGGTGCGCCACTAAGAATTATATCATAAAAAAGGAAATAAATACCCTAGTAGTAGAAGAGAAATATCTTTCAAGAAAACTATTCTTTTTCGGATAGATATATGCTATAAATTTCCTAGTAAATATTGTTAAAAATTTTTAATTATTCCTAAAATATTTAACCCTGTATACTACAGAAGTACCTTATAAGTAAACTCTGCACTTTATTACTGAATATATTCGATAATAGTAGACTGCCGCCCAACAACTACTATCACATCATTCTCTCTAAAATGCTCCTCTGGCTCAGGGACAACATTTACATAACCACTGTTCTTTATTGCAATAATATTTAATCCTAATTTTCTCCGAAGGTCGAGTTCCGTTAATGAGTTACCAATCCAGTGCTTTGGGACTTCAATCTCTATAATAGAATAATCTTGGTTCAACTCTAAATATGATTTAATTGAATAACCCGTATGATATTTCAGGGAAAGTTTTTCTGCAAGCTCTTTTTCTGGATATATGATTTCGTCAGCTCCTATTTTTTTCAAAAGATCTGACTGTAAATCACTTCCGGTTTTTACCACAGTGTACCTTGCTCCCAATTTTTTTAAAAGCATGGTTATTGTTATAGAAGCTTCAAAATTCTCACCGATCGTGACAAAACAAATATCAAAATCTGTAATACCTAAAGATTTTAAAACCTCTTCATTTGTACAGTCTCCAATAAATATATCATCAATTTTAGTTGCAAGTTTTTGACTTTCTGCTTCCTCTTTATCTACGACCATAACTTGATTACCAAGCTCTTGCATTTTTAATGCTAAATACCTTCCAAACTTACCCAGACCAATGATAAGTATAGATTTTTTAGATTTCATATTCTTCTATTCTCCAATTCTATCCAACAATGATTTCTTCTGAAACTCTACTTATTGGCGCTTGTTGATTTCTACCAACAATGGCAAAAATTAATAACATCCAGCCCACTCGACCTACAAACATTAAAACTACTAAAGTTACTTTAGACAGTGCTCCTAAATTAGGAGTAATACCAAGTGTAATTCCCACTGTTCCTAAAGCCGAGAACACTTCAAAAATAATTTCTTCCAAAGTAGAGGAATTAAGAGAACTTAATATGAGAGTTCCAACGCTTCCAATAATTAAGTAAAAAGTAAACATTGCGCTAGCTTGTTTGATTGTATTATCGGAAAATCTCCGTTTCAATATAGAAGATGTTGGTCTCCGCCTCGAATTATCAAAAGCGCTGAAAAACAAAACAGCAACAGTAGTAACTTTTAAACCACCCGCTGTTGATCCGGATGAACCTCCAACAATCATTAAAAGGATCGTTAAAAAAATACTAGCATTGGTAAGCATTGTTAAATCTACAGCATTGAAACCCGCTGTTCTAGGGGAGATAGACAAAAATAAACTGGATAGTATTTTTCCCTTTACTCCCACCTCTTTAAAAATATGATTATTTTCAATAAGAAGGAATAAAATACTTCCAACTAAAGTGAAGGCAATTGAAGTAATAAGCACTATTTTTGTATGCAAAGAGTATTTTTTAAAATTTAGTTTATAGCGTAAAATATCATCCCAGACAATAAAACCTAGACCTCCTAAAAATATCAGAATACTAACTGTTAATATTACTAATGAATCAGTACTATAGGGAGTTAAGGAGCTATATTTTCCAAATCGCCCCATGAGGTCAAATCCAGCATTACAAAATGCCGAAATTGAATGAAATACCCCATAGTAAATTCCCGTTTTTATACCAAATTCTGGAATAAAACGTATTGAAAGTAAGGCTGCTCCAGCAGCTTCTATCATTATTACGAAAATCGTGATACGCTTTACTAAAAGTGAGAGATTTGCAGAATGTAAAAGTCCTGATGATTCAACCAATAGTTGTCGCTCATGTAAACCGATTTTATGTCCTAATCCCGTAGATATACTGATAATAACTGTCATGAAACCAATCCCACCAACCTGAATTAGACATAGAATTACCAACTGTCCCAAAAAAGACCAATGAGTAAAGGTATCATAAACAGTCAATCCTGTGACACATAGTGCACTAATGGAAGTAAATAAGCTATTAAGTAGTGGAGTCCAGTTACCTGTTTTGGATGAAATAGGCAATGCCAATAAAATGGTTCCTATCAACCCTAATAGAATAAATCCCAAAACTATTTTTTGAGAATAAGTCAACGTCTTGAAAAGCACCATATTCCTCGATTTCTAATTATATATTCCTTGCACTATCTTTTTTTATTACCATTTTAATTAGAAATGGAGCTAATAGTGTCGTCAAAATAATGACAATGACTAATTCTGAATAGATATTTTTATTAATGATAGCTCCACTTAATCCAATTTGTGCAACTATAAGTGACATTTCTCCTCTTGATACCATTCCTGTACCAATAAGAAGTGACTCACTTTTTTGTAGGTTACACGCCTTACCAGAATAATATGCAGGAAGAAATTTAGTCAAAATGGCTAGTAAGGTAAATAAAATAACAATAAATGGATGTTCAAACAAAACATCAAAACTTATAGAAATTGCTATTGAAACAAAGAAAATTGGAATAAAAATGACATAACCGATCGCAGAAACATACTCTTCAATTATCTCAGAAACTTCTGTTTGACTAATTGCAATCCCTGCAAAAAAACTTCCGATTACAGCTGACATACCAACTTTATCGGCAAGTAAACTTAAACCCAAGCATATTATTAATGCTGATGTTGTATTTTTGGCATAAATTGGAAGTTTATTTATAAATTTCCAAACTTTAGGGATAAACTTATGCACAAAAAACAAAAATATAAAAAATAATATTTCCATTGAAAACTGCATAATTAAATTTCCTTCACCATTCTTAAAGCTTTTAAACACGGAAAGAATCAATATAGCTAAAATATCATCAACAACTGCAGCACCTAGTATAATATTCCCCGCTTTTGTTGATAGATAGCCATACTCTTGCAGCACTTTAACTGTAATAGATACAGATGTTGCTGCAAATACTATACCATAAAAAAGACTCGTAGAGATAGATCTTCCCGAATAGAAAGCAACTATGCCAAAGATAATTATTGGAATAATAACGCCTGATAATGCAACCAGAATTGAGGGTTTCAGATTTTTTTTAAGAACTTCTAAATCACTTTCAAGTCCTGCTAGAAACATTAAGAGGATAACCCCAATTTCTGACATTACTCCTATAGTGTGTCCGCCATTAATTAAACCCAGTACTGATGGGGCAAGAATTATTCCTATCAACATCTGACCAACAACTTCCGGAATTTTTAATTTCTTTGAAGCTAACGTAGCTAACATAGAGAAGAAAAGTATAATTGTAATTTGAAAAATATCTTCCATTTTTGAGTTCCTTCGATTTCTTTATTGATTAATATTAATTATAACATCCAAGATACTGATTTTTTAAAATTAATTTAAAATAATATTTTTGGAAATGGAAAGTCAACGAGAAACTAGACACGGAATTAAGAGAATTTAAGAATTATATTTTTCAAAGTTTTTTGGAGACTTGTAATCAAGCGCTGAATGTATCCTTTTTGTGTTGTAATAGGTCTCAATGTATTTAAAAATTTCTTGAATAGCCTCAGCTCTTGTCTCAAAATGAGCATCATTAATAATTTCTCTCTCTTTAAAGTTTTGTAAAAAGACTCCATCATTGCATCGTCATAAGGATTTCCTTTACGACTCATGCTGGATTGAGCACCGACTTGACGAAGGGGAGATTGATAACGAGAGCTTGTATATTGCCTTCCTTGATCAGTATGGACAATCAAGCCAGGCTGATCATGTTCTTTCCCACAAGTGGACTAATGTCAAATATTTAGACACAAAATGAACTATATTTTCTTAAAATAGTTTTCTTCCTTCTGATTTGGAGTTAAAACATTGTTAGCGGAATGGGGATTATAGTTGTTATAGAACTGTTCAATGTATTCGAAACAAGATAATCTAACCTCATCAATTGAGTGATAAGTCCTTCGATTAATTTCTCAATAAGGATGATGAACAGTTTCTAAAATGGGTAAATACGGGTAAGAATGAAAATATCTTATATATTTACCTCGCAGGCAAAGCCATCGGAGTTGATTTAGTGAAAGTGGTGGAGGGATGAAAAAAGCAAAGGATTTCTTCCTTTGCTCTCTCAATATGTTTATTGTGAAATGTAATCAAGTAGTTTGAACATTGTTTCTTTATTCTCACTTGGAAAATCATTAGTCAAAATATCTTTCGGAGATTGATTCAATGCATTGTTATTCAAAGCATAAGAAGCATCATTTACGACAATTTCATGTATATCTGTTTTTGTAGGTTCAAAATGAAATTGTAATCCAATTATATTTTTTAGAAGAAAACCTTGATTTTCCAATAAATCACTACTGAACAATAACTCGGCTTCCTTTGGAATCTCAAACATTTCTTCATGCCAATGTAGTGCACTTAATTTAGGTGGAATGTTTTGAATTGAATTACTTTTGAGATAAACAGGAGCCCAACCAACTTCTTTATAAGGTGCTTTTGAAACATCGTATCCTAAAGTTTTAGAAATTTGTTGGGCTCCATAGCAGGCGCCGAATATTGGTATGCTTCTATCAATAAGTTCTTGAATTAATTTACGCTCATCTTTAATCCAAGGCAAATCATCGTTTGGACTCATAGGGCCACCGAGGATGATTAACATATCAGTGTCTTTTTCGTTAGGAAGTATACCGTCAAAATAGTAGGGGTGATAAACATAAATGTCATGACCTCTTTCAAGTGCCCAATCTTTTATGAAACCAGGGCCTTCATTTGGAGAGTGTTGTAAGATATTAATCCTCATAATAACACCTTTCTATTTCAACGGCAATGTTTTTAACCGCACTTCGCCTGCAATTCACGTTAATTAAAATATTATAACATAAGATAGCAAGAATATATTGAAAAACAAACTAATATCGCTGGTCAATGACTGGTGGGGAGGTAACTGAATGACAATACTACTAGAGCTGTCATTGCTGATGCTGGGCGTGAATATTTATGAGATTAGGGGTTCTGTTGAATTCTAAATTTGCCTGCGCAATGGTAGACATAATTTCTTTAAGAGAAGAAAAATCTACCGTGTAAATTTTTTTATCTAAGCAAGATTTCCGTGCGTAAGTAGAAAAATTTCGTAAGTTTGCTTCCCTCATATTTTTTTTAATAATTTTATTTTCTAGTTCAGAAACAAAAAACTTTTTTTGGATATTTCTTTGTCTATTTTCTTTTTTATCCATGTAAAAACCTCCGAAAAGATAAGAATAGTAATTCTATTATAATATATTATAGCGAGCTTAGTAAGTGGATATCCACTTACGGTAAAAAGTAATCATCTTCCACTCAGTCACAACTAAAAATTACATTTTAGTTTGTTCCTCGTTTCAGATGATTCTTTTGGTTCTGTTGCAAAGTCTGAAACTCAAAAACACTATCTCTGACCAACCGTCAATCTAAGCAGGTATTCCCATTAATATTTTGATTTCAGAGAGGGCGCGTTTGATTTTCAAACTTCGCAACAGAACCAGCAAGATCATAGACCTGTTAAACGTCGAAATAAACTTTATCAAAGCCTTCGTACTGCATCAACTACGATTAAGGGCATAGAAGCATTGAGAGGCATATACAAAAAGAGCCGAAGAAATGGAACGCTCTTCGGCTTTTCGGCATCTACTGAAATTAAAGTTTTGATGGGTATACCAGCATAGTCAAAGTATCAGAATGGGACTTTTGTACTCAGTATTGAAACTTTTCAACAGAACCGGTAATCGTTTGCATTATGAAAATTTAAGGAATATAATGAAATTATATAAATTAAAAGAGATTAAGTAATGAAAAATAACTCACCGAAGAAGAGCTAATGCAAACAACAGGAGAAATTAAATCATAAATTGATTAGATAAAATTATGTATTTTAAAAGGAGGTATAAGACAGTGGATAAATTATGGATCGACTATTCAATATAAAAATTTGAATAGGGGGATAATAAAAATGACAATAAATTTTAGTACAATTAAGGATATTGATATTAAACAATTAGAAAATTTATATAACGATGTTGGTTGGTTTGCGTATACTCAAGATTTGAAAGTATTAAAACAAGCTGTATTACAATCGTTAGATGTTATAGCTGCTTGGGATAATGATAAGTTAGTAGGACTTATTAGAGTTGTTGGAGACGGATTAACGATTATGTATATACAAGATATACTTATTTTGAATGCTTATCAGAATAAGGGTATTGCAAGTGAATTATTGCAACAAATGTTAATTAAATATAATAATGTTCGACAAAAAGTTCTTTTAACTGAAGAAGCATCTGATGTTAGACATTTTTATGAAAAGAATGGATTTGAATCCTGTGACCAGGGGTCGTTAGTTGCGTTTGCTAAAATGAACTGAATTATAATTTTGAGAGTGGCATATGCCACTCTCTTTTTTGGTTTTACTGAACGAAAAAATGATAAATTTTTAAGTGAATTATCGCCCACTTTTTGGACTAATGTCTAACTATTTGATGGTAGTCCAAAACAAGGGGAGTGTACTGAACTTATTGTTTATGAAAACGGTTGAATTAGAAAAGCGCCTTTCAAAAGGTGCTTTTTGTCTTTCTAGTTTGAAAAATATACTCTATTTTTTTATTCCTCGTAACTCATTATATATACTTACAATCAAGGCTATTACTAATAAGCATTCCCATATTTTACTAAAAATATCTTGCCCATAAAAAATACTGAATACAGAAATAATTAATAGAGGGAATTGCCATAATAGTGACTGTATCCTTACATTTTTTCTTTTCTGTATCGAAATGATTGTAGCAATTAATCCTAATATAAATAATCAACTAGCAATTCGGGTCTTTATTAAATACTAATGATTGCATTAAAAATTGCTTTTTGAGATAATTGCTAAAAAAGAGAGGATTCTCAAATGGATAACAAAGATATAGAGCTGATTCAACAAATGGAAAACAAATATGACACTTTTATGCCAGTCTTAACTAATTTAATTGATAGTGTTGAAAAATTTAACTCAATTTACAATAACTATATTGAATTAAGAAATTTTTATGGTAGTGAAAAATGGTTTGAATATATGGAAATTGAAAAAATCCCAGTAAAATGTGGTGTTTTAACAGAAGACCAATTATTTGATATGATTAGTGATCATAATGAACTTCTTGGAGTATTACTTGACCTAACTTCAAAAATGTACAAAAATTTTTAAAAATATCAAAGATTCAAATATCTTAAAAATGGTGCAGGATACACTACTTGATAGTTTTCGTGCTGGTCGTCGCAACTATACAATTTTCCAAGTGGGGAAAGCGACCTTGTTAAGAGTAAGTGATGTCATGAAATTAAAATCAGCCTTTAAAGATCGGCCACGAGCCTATCAGGAAACCCAAGCCGAAGCGGTTGCGTATGTTGCCATGCAAAATATTGGCGTTGATACCAGCAACTACTCACTCGGTTACGTGGCCACCTGGGCCAAAGATAAAGCCACAATCCATAGCGCTTTAAGTGAGATCCAGCAAGTGAGCAACAAAGTGATTGAGCTTAGCGATGGCTTAACCAAACAATTAGGCTTACAAGAAGCCCAAAAAGAGCCTGAGCATAATCTAAAAAAGCTATCAGCCCATAATCTTAATAAGTCCTATCAAGGCTTGCAACAACAAGTTCAGCAAGCAACGAATCCACAACAAAAATCAGAACTACAAAATAAATTAAATGAGGTAGACCATGAAATCAGTAATCGAACGCAAAAGCAACTGAAAGCATTTTCTGAACAAAACCCGGCAATTAAACAACCAGAACATAATGCAGCTAAAACATTGAAAAGATAGGGGGATTTAACACTATGAAAATTGTTCTTTTAGATGGATATGAACTAAACAAAGATTTAAATTGGAAAAGCTTGCAAGAATTAGGCGACTGCACTTTATATGATCGTACCCCAGTTAAAGATAACGCTGAAATCATAAAACGAATTAAATATGCTGATATCGTCATTACACACAAAACACCGCTAGATCATGAAGTGATTAGCAAAACATCACGATTGAAGTATATCGGAATCATGGGAACCGGTTATGATGTCGTTGATATTGAGAGCGCACACCAGAACAAGGTTGTGGTGACTAACATTCCCACATATGCAAGTGACGCAGTGGCACAATTTACTTTCTCGTTATTATTAGAAGTGACTAGCCAAGTTGGATTGCATAATCAGCTTGTTCATGAAAACCGGTGGGCACAGGCGCCTGATTTTACTTTTTGGGAAAAACCGCTATTAGAATTAAAAGGAAAAACTTTAGGACTAATCGGTTATGGCCATATTGCGCAAAAAGTTGCTAAAATAGGACACGCTTTTTCTATGAAAGTTATTTTCTATAATCATCGTCCTAAAAAGGTTCCTGAATCATGGATTCAGCAGGTTTCATTTGATGAACTATTAAGGCAATCTGATGTGCTTAGTCTGCATGTGATCCAAACACCAGAAACAATTGATTTAATTAATAATGATACGATTGCCAAAATGAAAACTGGGGTTATTATATTGAATACAGCACGGGGAAAATTGGTTAATGAATCAGACCTTGCATGTGCTTTAAACAAAGGAAAAGTTTATGCGTTTGCAACTGATGTTGTACAAAAAGAACCAATTGATAGTAATAACCCATTACTAAAAGCTAAAAATTGTTATATTACGCCTCACATTGCTTGGGCACCTTTAGAAACCCGAGAAAGGTTGCTAGATATAACAGTTGATAATTTAAAAGCGTACCTATCAAAAAAACCACAAAACATCGTTAAATAGAATTACTAAATAAGAGATGTTTTGAAAACGTTTTATTGGTAGTAATATATTCGGTTCTGTTGCAAAGTTTTAAATAAAGAATAAAATCCCTTACGGTATCTATGATTTAGGCTGTTATTCCCATTAATACCTTGATTTCAGTAGACACCGAAAAGCCGAAGAGAGTGCCTTCTTTTCGGGTTTTCTTATATAATCCTCGAATGGCTTCCATGCCTTTAATCGTGGGTGAGGCAGTGCGTAAACTTCGATAGAATTTATTGCGTCTCTTTACTGGACGATGGTCTTGTTCAATCAAATTATTCAGGTATTTAATGGTACGATGTTCTGTCCCTTGATAAAAGCCGTATTCTTTTA
>SKEH01000874.1_pt1 | contig 15160 bp, 8 predicted proteins | sample 4826571 | NCBI WGS metagenome assembly SKEH01 (sample SAMN11008814, study PRJNA524170) | human gut metagenome | biome: Human fecal sample; material: Feces; isolation source: fecal sample from pouch patient p29 | host: Homo sapiens | place: Israel: Tel-Aviv | collected 2016-09-14 | reverse complement strand
ACAACAGCTGCGAGATCTGCGCCTCCGGATACCAGTCCCGCTGCGTCAACGGCGGCTTCATGGGCGACACGCAGGCCCAGTACACCCGGGTGCCGCAGGCCGACGGCACCCTCGTCGTCGTGCCCGGCGGCAGACCCGACGACCCGGAGCTGCTCGCCTCCCTGCTGGCCGCCTCCGACGTGCTCGGCACCGGCTGGTACGCAGCAGACGCAGCGCAGGCAGGCCCCGGCAAGACCATCGTCGTTGTTGGCGACGGCGCAGTCGGTCTGAGCGCAGTCATCGGCGCTAAGCAGCTCGGCGCGGAGAAGATCATCATCATGTCCCGCAACCCCGAACGTCAGGCGCTCGCTAAGGAATTCGGCGCAACCCACATCGTGGAAGAGCGCGGCGAAGAGGGCATCGCTAAGGTTCTGGAGCTCACCGACGGCGTGGGCGCACACGGCGTTGCGGAGGCTGTTGGCTCCCAGCAGTCCTTCGACCAGGCACTCGGCTGCGTACGCCACGGTGGCTACATCGGCTTCGTGGGCGTGCCGCACGACAGCGCCATCGGCACTGATAAGCTCTTCGACAAGCAGGTTCACCTGGAGGGCGGCCCCGCCCCCGTGCGCAAGTACCTGCCGACCCTCATCGACCTGATTTACAAGGGCGAAATTGAGCCCGGTAAGGTATTCGACCTGGTTCTGCCCATTGACGAGGCCGCTAAGGGTTACGAGGCAATGGACCAGCGTACCGCCACCAAGGTTCTGCTGACCATGCCGTAATAGCCGCTCGTATCGCCGGTTCTTGTACTTTCTTGTACTAGCAACCCGGCGCGTATACGCTACTAATCCCCGCACCGACCCTGTTCACTCCATGTGAGCGTAGGGTACCGGTTGCGGGGATTCGTGCATTAAAAATTGGGTTTATTTGCCACCTTCCGGCGAGGTGGGGGACAAATGCGTGAGCTAAGGCATAGAATGAAAGAGCATGATTCGTACAACTCGAAGGATGATAATGACGAAGAAGCCTTTCCCTTCCGACCTCGAAATCGCACTTGCCGCCGATCTGTGGCCCATCAACAAGATCGCAGCGGACAACGGCATCAGCGAAGATCGCCTTGAACCCTACGGCAAGTACGTTGCTAAGGTCCTCCTCGACGAAACCACCAACGCAGAAACCGCCCGCAAGCGCGGCTCCAAGTACATCGTGGTTACCGCAGTCACCCCCACCCCGCTCGGTGAAGGTAAGACCGCAACCTCCGTCTCCCTCGCACAGGGCTTCGCACAGACCGGCCGCAAGGCAATCCTGGCTCTGCGTCAGCCCGCAATGGGCCCGACCTTCGGCATCAAGGGCGGCGCAGCAGGCGGCGGCTACTCCCAGATCGTTCCCATGGAGAAGCTGAACCTGCACCTGACCGGCGATTTCCACGCCGTCACCGCGGCCCACAACCTGCTGGCCGCCATGATTGACAACCACCTGCACCACGGCAACGACCTGCGCATCGACCCGCGCGCAATCGAGTGGCGCCGCGTCATCGACATGAACGACCGCTCCCTGCGCAACATCGTCGTGGGCCTGGGCGAACGCATGGACGGCGTGGTCCGTGAGACCGGTTTCGACATCACCAGCGCCTCCGAAATCATGGTGATTCTCTCGCTGGCAACCTCCTTCAAGGACCTGCGCGAGCGCCTGGCAAAGATCGTGATTGGCCTGAACTACGACGGCGAGCCCGTCACCGCGGCCGACCTGAAGGCTGACGGCGCAATGTCCGTGATTCTGGCCGACGCCATCAACCCGAACCTGCTGCAGACTCTGGAGCACACCCCGGCCCTGATTCACGCCGGCCCCTTCGGCAACATCGCAACCGGTAACTCCTCCGTGGTTGCCGACTACGTGGGCCTGGAGTACTCCGACTACGTGATTACCGAGGCTGGCTTCGGTGCCGACATGGGTGCCGAGCGTTTCTTCAACGTCAAGTGCCGCGTCTCCGGCCTGAAGCCGGACGCCGCAGTGCTGGTCGTGACCGTGCGCTCCCTGAAGTCCCACTCCGGCCTGTACAAGATTGTTCCGGGCAAGCCCCTGCCCGAGGGCATGCTGCAGGAAAGCCCCTCCGACGTGGAGAAGGGCGCGGAGAACCTGAAGAAGCACATCGAGATTGTGCGCGACTTCGGTGTTCAGCCGGTCGTGGCTATTAACGCCTTCCCGACCGACTTCGATTCCGAGCACGAGACGATTCGCCGTATCGCCGAGGAGGCCGGTGCTCGCGTGGCCATCCACCACGGTGTGGCCGAGGGCGGTAAGGGCACCATCGACCTGGCGAACGTTGTGGCCGAGGCCTGCGACGACGTTTCGGATCTGAAGTACACCTATGATCTTGAGGACTCCATCGAGACCAAGATTGAGAAGGTCGCGACCAAGGTCTACGGCGCGGACGGCATTTCGATTGCTCCGGCTGCCGCTAAGCAGCTCAAGCGCTTTGCGGAGCTGGGCTACTCGCACCTGCCCGTGGTCATTGCGAAGACCCACCTGTCCATCTCTTCGGATGCATCGCTGAAGGGCGCTCCGACCGGTTGGACCCTGCCCGTGCGCGAGGTTCGCCTGGCTGCCGGTGCCGGCTACGTCTACGCAATCTGCGGCACCATGCGCACCATGCCGGGCCTGAGCAAGAGCCCCGCGGCTGAGCGCATCGGCTTCGACGAGAATGGCGTGATGGTCGGCCTGTCCTAAGACGGCTGTTTCAGCTAATCTATAGCTGGTAAGAGGCGGCGTTCCTTCCCTAGAGCGGGGGAGGGGCGCCGCCTTTCTGCGCGCCGTGTGCCGATATGGGGTCTGCCGGGTGGTGACCTAGCCTCGCAGGTGGGCACTCTGGCCTTGCCGATTCGTCGATTGTTTTCGCCGATCGTCGTCTTTAGGGAGCTCCGCTAGGTGGTTTTAAGGTCACCCTCACTGTGAGCTGGAGGGTTTATTTACGAGGTTATATACGGGCTGTAAGGGGGTTCTATGAGGGGTCCTTTCGGGGCCCGTAAATCTTAAATTGGTCTGTATGTGTTATTTTTCCTCCTTGATATTCGCTTGAGCCTTATCTTTCATTAAACACCCTCTGGAGGTTGATTTTTAAGCGAGTTGTACACCTGCATTTTATGAAAATACGACCTTGACTAGTATTTTTTCTTTTTTGTGAAAATTTTCGAGGTTGCACTTTTGGGGTCGCGGAAGAGCGGAGGGTGAGGACCTCGTTCATAAAAGCATTAGCGAATGGGATGTTTTCGGGGGTGGAACAGACCAATAAGATTTTCTATCGGAGGCCTTTGTGGGCTGTTCTGTGGCGGGTGGCGCGAGGCAATGTGATTAAAATAGGGTGAAAAGTAGTTGCTTCAACTAGAAAGTTTCTTTAGGTTTAGGTTGATGTTCCGCGGAATATCAAGGGAAAACGGGGTATTTTACTTCCGCGCATGTCTCACTGAAGCCCACTGAGAAAGATGCATCCGAGTGCCAAATTAGAGCAAAGCCAAAAATTTTTTTCAGTGATATGGCCCACTTATTGGAGCTGAAAAATAAAATTGGTACGTATGGATATCCTAAAAAACGGGTGTAATTATTACAGAACGGTTACAGTGAGGCTTCGGTCACTTAAATTGGCACTCCGTACCAAAATGGCCCGCCGGACAGGGTGAAAAAACTCCGCTATGATGGATGCATCAAGTAATCGTGAGATTTCCAAAGTCCTCGGGTTGCTTGTGTTTGAGTGAGTGATAGATACCCCTGGGTGTCATGAGAAGCGACTGTGTATCGATGCACGGTCGCTTCTCTGTTTAACTTTTAAAATTCAAGCGGTGCCTCGGCCGGAACCTCATCCGAGCTGCACCCGTCCCGGGCAAAGGCTGTGCGTTCAAAGTCGAGCGCACCCAAGAAACCGCCGAGGCGCATCCCGCAGGGGAGTATCCCGACACCTCCTCAACCGGAACACCCTCTACACTGGAAGTATGACTACATACCCCGAATCCACCCTCATCTTCGAGAACCCCGAACTGACCGTGCGCGCCCTCAGTGTTTCCGAGATGGACAATAGCGTCTACCTCATCACCATGCGCGCCACGGGCGAACAGGTGCTCATCGACCCGGCCGCGGAAGCCGAGGAGCTCTACGCCTTCACTCTCGATGCACTACTTCAGGACTGCCCGCAGCTGGAACTCACCGATGCCGAGGACCGCCGCGTGCGCGTCATGGAGAAGGAAGAAGACTTTGATGCCCTCAAACCCCGCGCAATCGGCCTGACCGGCATCCTGGTCACCCACGGCCACTGGGACCACATTCGCGCCATTGCCGAGCTCGAGAAGCTCACTGGCGCAATCACCTCCGCCGGGGATGCCGATGCCGACGCCATTAAGGAGCAGGAGAACTTCGAAGTGGAGGAGCGCCTGCACGGCGGTGAGGTCTTCGACTTCTACCTCTCCGACACCGTGGTACGCGCCCTGCACGTGCCCGGCCACACCCCCGGATCCATCGTCTACGTGCTCGAAACCGCGTGGGAGGACGGCGCCCCCGTCACGTTACTCTTTACCGGCGATGCGCTCTTCCCCGGCGGCGTGGGCAAGACCGACTCCCCGCAGCAATTCGGCGAACTCTTCTCCAACGTGCTCGAAAAGCTCTTTGGCGGCTTCGAGGACGATGCAATCGTGCTGCCCGGCCACGGTCGTTCCACGACCCTCGGTGACGAGCGCCCGCACCTGGAGGAGTGGGGCACCCGCGGCTGGTAGCCCGGCCCCGGCGCGCTCTCGCCGCCACGCTAATTTCGCGATGGCTTTCTGCGCGAGAGCGACGCCCCTCCTCCCGTGTTTTTTTGTGGATGCTTCGCGCTTGCCGTGCGGCTTCGCGCTGCACCCTTACGCCCCGTACGCCGGCAACTTAATCCCGCCGGCTACGGGGCGCTAAGGTGTAGAATTTAAATTCGAAGATAAGACGAAAGGATTTTCGATGACACCCCGTCCGGCACACGGAAGCACCGCGCTCAAACCCAATGACCTAACCAGTATTCGTGTGCAGGGTGCCCGAGAAAACAACCTTAAGAACGTAGACCTGACCATCCCGCGCGACGCGATGGTCGTCTTCACGGGCCTCTCCGGCTCCGGCAAGTCCTCCCTCGCCTTTGACACCATCTTCGCCGAGGGTCAGCGCCGCTACGTCGAATCGCTCTCCTCCTACGCCCGCATGTTCCTAGGCCAGGTCGACAAGCCCGACGTCGACTTCATCGAGGGCCTCTCCCCGGCGGTGTCTATCGACCAGAAGTCCACCTCCAAGAACCCGCGCTCAACCGTCGGCACCATCACCGAAATCTACGACTACATGCGTCTGCTCTGGGCGCGCATCGGCCACCCGCACTGCCCCGAATGTGGCGAGGAAATCACCCAGCAGACCCCGCAGCAGATCGTGGACACTCTGCAGGAGTACCCCGAACGCACCCGCCTGCAGATTCTCGCGCCCGTCGTCAGCGCACGTAAGGGCGAATTTGTGGACCTCTTCAAGGACTTGCTGACCCAGGGCTATTCGCGTGCCCGCGTGGACGGCGAAACCGTGCAGCTCTCCGACCCGCCCAAGCTCGCCAAGCAGTACAAGCACACCATCGAGGTGGTCGTCGACCGCATCGTCATTAAGGACGGTATTCACCAGCGCCTGACCGACTCCATCGAAACCGCGCTCAAGCTCGCCGACGGCCGCGTGCTCATCGACTTCGTGGACCGTGAGCAGGACGACCCCGAACGCACCCGCTCCTTCAGTGAAAACCTCGCCTGCCCCAATAACCACCCGCTGCAGATTGACACGATCGAGCCGCGCGCCTTCTCCTTCAACTCGCCGTTCGGCGCGTGTAGCGCCTGCGACGGCATCGGCTCGCGCCTGGAAGTCGACACCGAACTGCTCGTACCCAACCCCGACCTGACCCTCGGCGAAGGCGCTATCGCCCCCTGGTCGCAGGGCAAAGCAACCACCGAATACTGGCTGCGCCTGCTCGCCGGCCTGGGGGAGGAGCTCGGCTTCGACCTGAACACCCCCTTCAAAGACCTGCCCGCCAAAACCCGCGCCGCGATTCTGGACGGCAAGGACTACAAAGTTGAGGTGTCCTACCGTAACCGCTTCGGCCGCGAACGCCGCTACACCTCCGGATTCGAAGGCGTGAAGGCGTACATCAAGCGCAAGCACGAAGAAACCGAATCGGACTTCGCCCGCGACCGCTACGAACAGTACATGCGCCAGGTCGCCTGCCCCTCCTGCGGTGGCGCGCGCCTGAACCCGACCATCCTCGGCGTGAAAGTCGGCGGCCAGTCCATCGCCGAGGTCACCGACCTGTCCCTGGCCGACGCGCTCGCCTTCGTGCGCGGCCTGCAGCTTAGCGCCCGCGAAGCCAAGATCGGCGAGCAGGTCCTCAAGGAAATTGACGCGCGTCTGCAGTTCCTGCTGGACGTGGGCCTGGACTACCTGACTCTCTCACGCTCCGCCGGTACGCTCTCCGGCGGTGAGGCGCAGCGCATCCGCCTCGCAACCCAGATTGGTTCCGGCCTGGTCGGCGTGCTTTACGTGCTCGACGAGCCCTCCATCGGTCTGCATCAGCGCGACAACCGCCGCCTCATCGAGACCCTGACCAAGCTGCGCGATATGGGCAACACCCTCATCGTGGTCGAGCACGACGAAGACACCATGCGCGAAGCCGACTGGATCGTGGACGTAGGACCCGGCGCCGGCGAGCACGGCGGCGAAATCGTGCACTCCGGCAGCTTCGAGGACCTGCTGAAGAACACCCGGTCCATCACCGGCGACTACATGGCTGGCCGCCGCAGCATTGAGGTGCCCGCATCCCGCCGACCCGTGGACAAGAAACGCCAGCTGACCGTGCGCGGCGCCCGCGAAAACAACCTCAAGAACGTGACCGTATCGTTCCCACTGGGCGTGTTCACCGCGGTGACCGGAGTGTCCGGCTCGGGTAAGTCCACCCTCGTCAACGACATTCTGTACACCTCCCTGGCGAACAAGCTCAACGGCGCCAAGCAGGTGCCCGGCCGCCACAAGAGCATCGACGGCCTGGAGCACCTGGACAAGGTCATTCACGTGGACCAGTCGCCCATCGGCCGTACCCCGCGCTCGAACCCCGCCACCTACACCGGCGTGTTCGACCACATCCGCAAGCTGTTCGCAGAGACCAGCGAAGCGAAAATGCGCGGCTACACCCCGGGCCGCTTCTCCTTCAACGTCAAGGGCGGCCGCTGCGAGGACTGCTCCGGCGACGGCACCCTGAAGATTGAAATGAACTTCCTGCCGGACGTGTACGTGCCCTGCGAAACCTGCCACGGCAAGCGCTACAACCGCGAAACCCTCGAAGTGCACTACAAGGGCAAGACCATTGCCGACGTACTCGAAATGCCCGTGGAGGAGGCCGCAGAGTTCTTCGCCGCGTTCACCCCGATTGCGCGCCACCTGAACACCCTCGTGGACGTGGGCCTGGGCTACATTCGCCTGGGCCAGCCTGCGACCACCCTCTCCGGAGGTGAGGCGCAGCGCGTGAAGCTCGCCACCGAGCTGCAGAAGCGTTCCAACGGCCGCTCCATCTATGTGCTGGACGAGCCGACCACCGGCCTGCACTTTGAGGACATCCGCAAGCTACTCGCCGTGCTGCAATCGCTGGTGGACAAGGGCAATAGCGTCATCACCATCGAGCACAACCTGGACGTCATCAAGTGCGCCGACTGGATCGTCGACATGGGTCCCGAAGGCGGTAGCGGCGGCGGCACCGTGATTGCTGAAGGAACCCCGGAGCACGTGGCGACCGTCAAAGGCTCGCACACCGGCGCCTTCCTGGCGGAAATTCTGAAATAGCGTAGGCAGCCCGTCTCCCCGTCGATGACACTGCGGCGGGATGCGGTGACCGCATCTCAACCAAAAACTCAATGACGAACGAGAGGACCCCGTGAACACCGAAGATTGCGTCAAAGCAGCCCAAGCCAAGCTCACCGCCCTCGGTGCGCGTCGCGGTGCCGTGACCACCCTGGACCGGGCGCGGCACATCCTGCACACCCAGCTTGAGGCGGACTTCTGCCAGGCGCCCGGGTCGATTAGCCGCGCCCTTCAAGAGCTACGCGACTATCCTGATGCCGAAAGCCTGCCGCTACTCGCCACCGTGCAGCCTCCCTCGGAGAAGATGGGTGCCGCACGCCGCCGCAACGACGATATCTGGGAGCTGCGCGTCGCCAACTACGCGAGTGTAGGCATTCTCTGCGCCAAGCATCCGCGCGTACTCGAAAAGGCCATCGACTACATGCTCGGCGACCAGTCGAACTGGTTGGGCGACTATGCGCAACTCCGCCAGCTCAACGAACTGCTCACCCCCTACACCCAGCAGGTCAGCGGCACGAGCATCTACTATACGCCCGGCCGCGCCCTGCTGAACTCGGTCGTACCCGAGGGCGTGCAGGCGCAGGAGGTCAAGTGCGCCGTGCCCGGTGTGGGCATGATGCGCCGCGTGGACGCCGGCGAGCTGAAGGCGGCGTTGCTCGCCGAAATCACCGGCGAGCGCGTGGTCCGCACCGAGGCCAACGCCTCCGCCGATGCCTTGGAAGCCGATCCCGAGGACACCGCGGTGGGGGAGACCCGCCTGCGCGTGGAGCTGCTGGATGCCGAGCAGATTGAGCGCTTCCGCGGGGATAAGCGTTACTCGAACGCGCTGGGCTTTAGCGCGACCCGCCCGGATGTGCTGGTTCTGGCCGCCTACGCCGTGGACGGAGAGCCAGCCGACAGCCCGGTAGCCATGGTGGGCATGAGCGACGACTCGCCGATTATGCGCCAGATCGGTATCGATGTGCTGCCCGCCTTCCGCGGTGCCGGCATCGCCAGCGCCCTGGTGCGCGATGCCGCCCGACTCACCCTGGCGGAGGGTTACCTGCCGTTCTACGGTACGAGCCCGTCGCACATGCTGTCGCAGAGGGTTGCGTTGAACGCGGGGCTGGTGCCGACCTGGTGGGAGTACGTGTCCACCAGCCTGAACGACCTGCCCATGGACTAGAGCCGCCCGCACTAGGTATAACGGACAATAGGTACGCAGCATGTGCGCAAGGCCCCCGAGATGCAGAATCTCGGGGGCCTTTTATATGCTGAGTTTCGCGTGTTAGCCGCGCGGGGTTTCGCATGCCGGGATTTTCGCGGAGTTCAGCGTCTAGAGTCGCCGCATAAGGAACAACGTCTAGAACCTTGACCGGTTACAGCTCCGCGCCGTTGCTGGCAATCACCTCGCGGTACCAGTGGAAGGACTTCTTACGGTAGCGCGCCAGGGTGCCGGTGCCGTCGTCGTTGCGGTCCACGTAGATGAACCCGTAGCGCTTGGACATCTGCGCTGTCGAGGCGCTAATCATGTCGATGCAACCCCAGGTGGTGTAGCCGAGCACGTTCACGCCGTCCTCAATCGCCTCGCGTACCGCGTGCAGGTGCTGGCGCAGGTAGTCGATGCGGTAGTCGTCCTCCACGGTGAGCTCGCCGTTCACCTCGACCAGTTCGTCGCGGGCGCCCAGGCCGTTCTCCACGATGAACAGCGGCTTCTGCCAACGGTCCCAATACTGGTTGAGGACCACGCGCAGGCCGGTCGGGTCAATCTGCCAGCCCCACTCGCTCGCGGGCAGGGTCGGGTTCACCACGCCACCGAGGATGTTGCCTTCGCCGCGCTCGCCTCGTGCCGGGTCGCCGGTCGCGCAGGTGGACATGTAGTAGCTGAACGACACGAAATCCACGGTGTTCTTCAGGTCCTCGCGGTCCTGCTCAGTGATGGTCAGCTCCACGCCCTTTTCGCGCAGGGAGCGCAGGAAGTAGCCGGGGTATGCGCCGCGCACGTGCACGTCACCGAACGCGAAGTTCGCCTGTTCCGTCTGCATGGCGGCGAGTACGTCGGCTGGGTCGGGGGTGAGCGGGTAGGTGGGCATGGCAAGAATCATGCAGCCGACCTGGGCGCTCGGTGCCAGTTCGCGTGCCGCAGCGGTGGCGCGTGCGGAGGCGACCAGCTCGTGGTGCATCGCCTGGTACAGGTCGGCGTCGCTGAGCTGCTCCGCCGGGGTGTTGATGCCGCCGGACATGAACGGCAGGTGCAGCATCGAGTTGATTTCGTTGAAGGTCAGCCAGTACTTTACGCGCTTGCCGTAGCGGGCGAACACGGTGCGGGCGTAGCGTTCGTAGAAGCCGATGAGCTCGCGGCTGGTCCAGCCGTTGTACTGCTCGACCAGGTGCAGCGGGGTTTCGTAGTGGCTGAGGGTGATGAGCGGCTCCATGCCGTGCTTTTCGAGCTCGTCGAGCACGCGGTCGTAGAAGGCGAGGCCCGCCTCGTTGGGGGTTTCTTCGTCGCCGCGGGGGAAGATACGCGACCAAGCGATGGAGAAGCGGAAGACCTTGAAACCCATCTCCGCGAGCAGGGCGATGTCTTCACGGTAGCGGTGGTAGAAGTCGATGCCCTCCAGCTTGAGGTTGTCCTCGGTGGGTTCCGCGGTGCGCGGGTACAGGCCGCCGGCGGGCAACACATCCTGCAGGCTGGGGCCCTTGCCGTCTTCGTTCCAGGCGCCCTCGAACTGGTTGGCGGCGGTGGCGCCTCCGAAGAGGAAGCCGGCGGGGAACGCGCCGAGCGGCTGCGGCTCGGTCAGCGTCGGGTTGGAGTTGGGCAGAGCGGTGGTTTGGGCGGTGATGTGCTGGTCCTGATGCACGGCGTCCTCCAAGGTGTTTTGGGGTTTTCTTCTACCCTAGCGGAGGGGGTGGGGGAATGCTAGGTTCTGTGCTGTTTTCGGGCATTATGCGGGTATGCGAAAGCCCGGTGTTCTCACACGAAAATTCACGTGAGAACACCGGGCTTTTACGCGGTGCTCCTATACAGCGCTTTTACGCTGAGCTAGGCTTTTACGCTGAGCTAAGCCGCCGCTGGGCCTGCGCTACTAGTTGGCGAAGCCGAGCGCGAACAGCCACGCGGTACCGACCGCACCCCAGACGACGAGGTTCACGATAGCCGCCATGAAGCCGATCTTGAACCATTCGCCCACGCTGAAGTAGCCGGAACCGTAGTACACGCCCGCCGGGCCGGAGGCGTAGTGGGTGATGCCGCCAATCAGGTTGCCCATGAAGCCGAGGAACAGTGCCGCGAACATCGGCGGAACACCCGCCGCGACGGCCGCACCGAGGAACACAGCGTACAGGGCCACGATCTGGGCGGTGTTCGAGGCGAACATGTAGTGAATGAAGAAGTAGGCCAGAACCAGCACGGTGAAGGCCAGGGGCCAGGCCATGCCGCTGACGCTGTGGGCGGCCTGCTGGCCAATCCAGTCCACGACCTTGAGCTTCTTCAGGTGGTCGGCCATGCCGACGAGCACGGCGAAGAAGATGAGGGTGGACCAGGCGCTGGAGTTCTTCGCCATGTCCTTCCAGGTCAGAACCTTGGTCACCAGCAGAATACCGATGCCGAAGAAAGCGGCGCTGGTGGCGTCAATACCCAGTGCGGTACCGGTCACCCACAGGATTAGCAGCAGCACGAAGGTGCCGAGCATAATCCATTCCTTGGAGCTCATGGGGCCCATTTCGTGCAGTTCCTGGCGGGCGTGCTCGGGTGCGTCCGGGGTCTTCTTGATGGTCGGCGGGTAAATCTTCGACATGATCCACGGCATCACAATCAGCGTGGCAAGACCGGGAACGATAGCGGCGAGCGCCCACGTGCCCCAGTCGAGGTTGATGTTGTGGTCGTGCGCGAACTTCTGCGCCAGCGGGTTACCCGCCATCGCGGTCAGGAACATGGCGGAGGTGATGGTGTTGACCTGCGCCTCGGTCATGAGCAGGTAGGAGCCGAGCTTACGACGCGATTCGGGGGTCTCGTTGGTGGAGCCGTTGACCTCGGAGAGGGAACGGATAATCGGGTAAATCACGCCACCGGCACGCGCAGTGTTGGAGGGGGTGGCGGGGGCGAGAACCAGGTCGGTGATGGCCATGCCGTAGGACAGGCCGAGGGAGGACTTACCGAGTGCACGCACGAAGAGTAGCGCGATGCGCTTGCCCAGGCCGGTGATGAGGAAGCCGTCGGCGATGAAGAACGCGGCAACAATAATCCAGATGGAGGAGTTACCGAAGCCGGTCAGCGCCTCGTTCTTTGCCGCCATGGTGCCGGTAATCATTGCGGCGCCCAGGCCGATGAGCGCCACGGACGGGGTGGGCAACGGCTGGAAAATCAGGCCGAGAATGGTGCCGACGAAGATGGCGAGCATGTGCATGCCGCGCGGGTCGACGCCTTCGGGGGCGGGCACGAACCAGAGGGCGAGGGTGACGGCTACGATGATGGCAACCTGCACGATAAGTTTCGTGCGCTTGGACTTCGCCGCCTTCACCTCCTCGGCGGATGCGGCGGTGGGCGCCGCTGCGTTGGCGGGGGGTGGACTGTGTCATGGCCCGATCTCCTTTGCGAAACGTACAGGTTGGCGCGCTCGGGGAGTGGTTCTCACCGGGCGCGGAGTGCGTTTCTTCTGCGTTGTCATGCTGTGTCTATGTGCTCGGTGCGGCAGTGTGGGGCGCCGCACTATAGCACCTTTAATCTTAACGTTTGGGGGTGCCATGCTAAAGGGGTAAGCCGGCGCATTTGAACAGGTGAGCATTTTTCTGCGCGGGCGTTTTCGCAGCCGCCGGTAAGATAGAAAACGTGCAGATTATTCGAGAAACCACACCCGAGTCGGGTGATATCCTCATTCACCACGAGCAGACGGTGCAGATGCTCCGCGAGGTCGCAAGCGGCCAGCGCGAAGCGACCCTACGCATGTACCAGCCGAACCCCACGGTGGCGTTCGGTCGCCGGGATGAGCTGAACCCCGGATTCGCCGATGCCGTGGCCGCGTGCGAGGAGCACGGCTTCAGGACCCTGGTGCGCAAGGTGGGCGGTCACGCCGCCGCGTACCACCGCGGATGCCTGGTAGTGGACCACTTCCAGCCGGCCACCGACGCCCGCAGCGGCAACACGGTACGCTATCGGCTCTTCGGCTCCATGTTCGCCCAGGCCCTGCGCGAGGTCGGCGTGGATGCGCGCGTGGGCGAGATCCCGGGGGAGTACTGCCCCGGCGAGTACTCGGTGTACGCACAGCTTCCCGAATCCGCCGGCGGCGGGCGCATCAAGCTGGTCGGCACGGCCCAGCGCGTGGTGAGCGGCGGCTGGTGGTTCAGCACGGGCATTGTGGTTTCCGATTCGGCCTCGCTGCGGGCGGTCACCGCGGACGTGTACCGCGCCCTCGGCATGGAGCTCGACCCGGCAACGGTGGGCGCGGCGCAGGATGCGAACCCGAGCCTGCTCATGGAGGATCTTGAGGACGCCATCGTGGAGGCCTACGCGAGCCACGGCTTCAAGTAGGCGGCCCGAGGGGGAACCCCGGAACATCCGTACACAGTAAACGCACTAGAGTAAAGCAAAGGAGCGCATATGCGTTGGGGTCAGATTAAAGACGAGAAGGGCAGCCGCGCCGTCTGTTTCTTTGAGGAAACGGTCTACGAGCTGCCGGCCAAGTTGAGCCCTCTGCTCAATTTCTACAGCCGGTTCCGCCTGAACTTTGGCGACCCGAAGAACGCGCTGTCGATTCTGAAGGAGAACGGTGCGACGGTCATGGGCCACGGCGAGCAGCTCTGGGAATCCCTGCCCTTTGTACGGCCGCTAGATAAGCCCGGCAAGGTCGTGTGCGCCGGCCTGAACTACCGCGACCACGCCGAAGAGATGAACCTGCCGGTGCCCGAGTACCCGGCGCTCTTTGCGAAGTTCTCGAACGCGCTCATCGGCCCGAATGATCAGATTCGCATGCCCGCCGACGACGGCACGGGTAGCACGAAGGTCGACTGGGAGGTTGAGCTGGGCCTGGTGGTCGGGGTGCGCCTGCGCAACGCCACCGAGGAGCAGGCGCTTGAGGCGCTGATGGGTTACACGGTCATCAACGATGTGTCGGTGCGTGACTGGCAGGGGCGTTCTTCGGAGTGGTTCCAGGGTAAGAACTGGGATGCGATGACTCCGTTCGGCCCGGTCATCGTGAGCGCCGACGAGGTGGATCCGCTTGCCGGCCTGGAGCTGACCTGCGCGGTGGACGGTGAGGTGCGTCAGCGCGGCTCGACCGCGGACATGCTGTTCAGCCCCGCGTACCTGCTGTCGTATATTTCGCGGTTCATGACCCTTGAGCCCGGCGATATCGTGGCCACGGGTACGCCCGCCGGCGTGGGGCTTTCGCTGCATCCGCGCCGGTGGCTGAAGCCGGGGCAGGAGGTGCGCACCCGCATCGAGGGCATCGGCGAGCTGGTGAATGTCTGCTCGGAGGCGGGCGCGCTGTAGGGGAGTGCCTGCAGGATAGGGACGATGCGGGATCGGTTCGGCCGATACGGTTTCGTGCCGGTTCCTGTTGAAAAGGCCCGGATTGCGGTCCTTCGCACGGGCCTCTCGAAGGCCTTCAGAACTGAATACTTATGCATCCCATCCGTGTCGGCAAGGCGCGGGTGGGATGTCTTTTTATGCCTTATCTGCCTAGTGGAAACCGCGCAATGGGGATTACATTCTAGGGTAAGAAAAATTGCAGGGATGAATGATTAATCTGTGCGTAAGAGCGGGATTAGGGTGTAAAAACCTTCACCCTTTACCCCGATTTCACCCTCGTGCGAGTGGGTTCGAGGTGTTTGTGGCGGGGTGGCTGCGGGGGTGCAATGGGGCAGGAGTCCCAGGATGTGGCCAGGTGTGAGAAATTCAACATTTGTCATGTCGGGGGTCACGGTGGGCTTGTTTGGTGCACCATTTCGGGGAAGGGTGCGGATTTTTTGTTTTTCGTCGGGAGTTTCCTCTGACTAGGAGGAAGGCTTAGGCACTCCGGTGCAAATTCTTTTGAATCGAACACCGGTAAATACATTACAGTGCAGTGATAATTCACCCTGAACCTAAACCTTTAGCGACTATACGAGTGGTTGTTATCACATTCTCGTTTTGCGCTTACCCCTCGGGAATCGGTAGGGTATGGGGATTGTCTGAGAGTTTCCTGGGAATTCCTGCCAGTTTCTCGGGGGCATCGCAACGCACTCGCAGACGAATATTTCACTCACGTCCGTGTTTGTTCATACAAACGCACTCACTCAAACAAGCCGACACGAACGGAAGAAAAACGCATGACCATTACTGCAC
>SKEH01000873.1_pt1 | contig 15168 bp, 19 predicted proteins | sample 4826571 | NCBI WGS metagenome assembly SKEH01 (sample SAMN11008814, study PRJNA524170) | human gut metagenome | biome: Human fecal sample; material: Feces; isolation source: fecal sample from pouch patient p29 | host: Homo sapiens | place: Israel: Tel-Aviv | collected 2016-09-14 | reverse complement strand
TTCTTTACCATGATTGTTACTTTAATTGTTTTAGTCTATTTGGCCCTAAAAACATATAAGGGATACCAAACCGGTTTTACCAAATTAATTATTAATTTAATTTTCGCAGCAGTTGTTTTTATCGCTGCAATCTTATTCCAAAATCCTGTTGGCAATTGGCTCTATAGTCAAATTACTGGTCAAAACATTCAAACCAGTTTGACTCCCAGTACCAATTTAATGATTTTTCGGTTCTTAGCCTTTTTCATCATTTTATTTGTTGGTAAATGGTTAATCAAAATTGTTAAGGGCTGGTTTCCAAGCAAAAAACCACACTCAACCAGTTTTGGTACCCTTTTAGATGGTGTTTTAGGCGCAACCGCTCAATTTTTTGCTAGCTACTTTTTCGTTTATATAATTTTGTCAATGCTCAATGCTTTGCAAAATCCATGGTTTATTCAGCAAACACTTAATTCACCATTTTTACGTTTTATAATTTATAGTACACCAGGCCTATCTAACGGTATGTTCAACTATATTTTTAGTATTAGTCGGACAGCTGCATAAAAAAGTCAAATAAATGAAAAAGCAACTACGATTGCCTTTTTTATTACTCTTTTTAGATTAACTTTTTCCATTTAAAAATATGACAAATTAATTGGTGATTGTAGTAAACTAGTTTTGGTAAGATAATTTAACAATAATATATGAAATTTTGGAGGAAAAAAGTGGATAAAAAATCAGTGCTTAAAAAAATAAAGACACTTTCTGCTGCAATCTTGCTTGCTGCTCCGGTTGCAAGCTCAAGTATCGTTTCAGTTGTTAGCGCTGCTGATGAGGCTCAATCACCTCAAAGCAGTCAAACAGCTCAAACACAGCAACCTAGTCAAACCGAACAATCAGGTAAAACTGATCAAACTGGGAAAGCTGATCAAACAAAGACGCCGTCTTCATCTAATCAGACAAAAGCGCCTTCGACCACGAATAAGGAGCAAACAACAACTACTTCAAATAAAAAGGTTAAGACCTTTAAAGTAGCCATTGTTAAGAAGAACTACGGCATTTATCAGGGCAATTTTGAGAACAAAAAATCTAGCTCAAAATACTTCCACAAGACTTTTAATGTCAGCAAAACTTTTACCCACAACGGTAAAAAATACTACTGGATTAACCAAAAGGGCAAGCCAGCAGTTGGCTACATTAACAAAAATGCTGTCGCAACACCTAACCAAGCCAAAATTGTTAAGGCGCCATATGTCAGCCAATATGTTCCAGTTAAAACACCTTGGGGCTGTGCAGGTGCTTCAATGTCAATGCTACTTGGCTCACAAGGTCAAAAGGTTACTGCAAGTTTCTTAAAGAAAGTACAAGACAACTTACCAATGCAACCAACTAAGGGTGGTCAAAAAGGTAATGTTTACACTGGTGTCGGTTTTGGCTATGTAATCAGCCCAGGTGCTTTAGCTAAATATGCTCGTACCTTTAAGACAGGTAAAAATGTTATTAACATTTCTAGCAAGAAATTAACCTTAGACGACATTAGAATGTACGTTCAAGGTGGAAAGCCAGTTCTTTACTACGGCTTCTCTTCATACCAAAAACCTGGTGACAATGTACGCAACCACTGCAAAGTTATTGTTGGCTATGAAAAAGGTAAATTCCTAGTTTATGACCCTCTATACTACTCAAAGCATGATGGTGCTGGTACTGGTGGTAAGAATATGAACTATGACCATGGTGCAATTGCTTGGCTTCCAAAAGCAACAATTCAACACGAATTTTGCCACAAGGCTATCACTATTAAATAAACTCAATTATCTTAAAAACCGAAGCTGATTAAATCTCAGTTTCGGTTTTTTGCTACTTAATAAAAACAGTTTTTATCTCTACAGATCAAAATTATCATATTCAACGTGTTCATCATTATATACAAAAACGGCACCAATTCGATCAGGATCATCATGCCAGCCTTCAATTGGATGTCCCGCAAAGAAAAGCCGTTTGCATTCGATTTCAGCTTCAACTGAATCCTTAGTAAAAGTAGTTATACCAGCCAAATCAGTTTCTACTGGATAGCCAGTTCTTGGATCAATCAAATGATGATACTTATGACCATCTACAACTAGATAGCGCTCATAAGTACCACTGGTTACAGCTGAGCACTCTGGAACCGTTACTGTTGAAATGTTATTACCACGTGGCTTTTTAGGGTCTTGAACACCAACCGTCCACTGACCACTCGCACGCTTAGGCGAATCATTAACAAGCAAAATGTTACCACCAAGATTGATGATGCCAGCTCTGACGCCGTAAGCATGCCAAAAGTCACGAATTCGATCAGCAATCCAGCCCTTAGCAATGCCACCTAAGTCGAGTTCCATTCCCGGTTTCTTCAAATAGACTGTTTGATTTTCATCATCTAGTTCAACACTAAATGGATCAATTAATTTCATTTTTTCTTGTATCTGTTCATCAGTAGGAACATGCGCATCCTTAAAGCCAATTGCCCACAGTTTAACTAACGGACCAATCAATGCATTAAAGCCAAAGTTTTCGCGGCTTTGTTCAACTGCTAACTTAACCAAACCATAGACAGCACTTGAAACCTGAACTGGCTCCTTACCTGCAGCGTGATTAATATCCATTACTTCTGAATTTTCACGATTTACCGTCAATAAATCTTCGTAGTGATCAATCAGATCAAACGTTTCATTAATCAAAGTATCATCAGTTGTACCAAAAATTTGTAAAGTAATTGAAGTACCTAAGGCATGATGCTGACCTGTTGCCTGCTCTAAAGTTAAATTTTCAATCATTATGTTTTCTATTTCTCCAAGTATTTTTCTCTAATTAGTTCTTGCATTTGGTCATCAATCTCAAGTTCATTAGTAATGTATGAATCAAGACCACCAAAATTTTCATTTATAGTGATTAAGCTGGTGTCAAAATAAGAATTAGCAACCGAGCCTAAAACACGCATATTAGCACGGAAATTATCATTTTCTCCTACCTGCTTAAAGTGCTGATCACGAACTGCACGATAATCATTCAACATGTAGTTTGAATAAAGATAGTCCTGTCGAATTACCTCCATATCTACGCCTAAAATGTATAAAATGATAATTGTTACCAGCCCCGTACGGTCCTTACCTTCAGAACAATGGTAAAGAATTGCCCCGTCATCATTTTCTGCTATCAATTCAATAATATGATGAAAGCTTTGCTTGGCTGATTTGCTAAGGATATGGTGATGATAACGTCGACACATCAACTTAAAGCCTGCATATTGGTCTTTACGATATTCAGCAAATTCTTTACTCATATCCAGTCCGTGCCCGCCAGTATTATCTTCAGCAGAAAGTGGACAAGCATAATGCTCTACATTGTCCAGCTCTTTATCCGGGTTTTGTTTACATTCAGCTGGTGAACGTAAATCAATAATTGTACGTAAACCGTAATCTAGCAAGTACTGCTCATCAGCTGGCGTTATTTCACTTATATTACCAGTTCTCAGTAGACGGTGTGTTCGAATTTTACGGCCATCAGATCCTACATATCCTCCAATATCACGGGGATTACGAACAGATTTTATTGGCAAGACAATTGGGGCAGTCATAGACAATTTCCTTCCTAACAAAAATAACCGGATAGTTAATCCTATCCGGTTATTTTACTCTCTGCTAAACAATCTAGCAAAAGATTATTTGTTTGCTTGTTCAATAAACTTGAAGAAGTTATCCATCATACCGTCTAATTGCTTGATTGTTGCTTCGTCAGTTAATTCACCAGTTTCTTTGTCAAACTTGCTTGGAGCTTGACCAATCAAAACTTCATTACCTGGCAAAACATTAGCACTCATATCTGGTGAAAGTAAAATTTCACGCATATCTTCTTGTGCACGACCAGTACCTTGAGTACCGTATGAAGCACCAGCAACAGCAACTGGCTTCATCTTCATTACGTTAGGACCAGCGTGTGAACCTAACCATTCAAGACTGCTCTTTAATGCAGCAGGAATAGTGTGGTCATATTCTGGTGTAGTGATGATGATACCATCAGCATTCTTAACGTCTTCAATCCAAGGCTTGATAGTTTCATCAGCCATTTCTGTTCTACAGAATGGTGTTAACTTATCAATTTCTTTTACTTCAATATCTGCTTTGTCACCATAACGCTTAGCAATAAACTTTGCTAAAAAACGATTGTATGAGAAATCAGCGTTTGTACCAACAATTGCTAAAATTTTCATTCTTGGTCCTCCTACTTAGTAACTTGTGCGTACCAACTATCAACTTCATCGAAGAAGTGACCTAAGAATTCAACAGAAGACTTATCAGTTAAGTCACCATTTTCATCAAATTGTTGAGGTGCAACACCCATCATAAACTCATCGCCGTTAAAAATCTTAGCACCGAAGCCAGGTGCAGTCATCAAACTCTTTAAACGACTTTGTGAACGTGAAGCACCTTGAGGCATTGGAGAAGTTGAAACAATAGCAACTGGCTTACCCTTAAATGGGTGTGTTGCACTTGATAACCATTCAAGTGCGCTACTTAAAGCACTAGTTACAGAGTGTTGTTGCTCTGGTGAACCGATCAAGACCAAATCAGCATCTTCAATTTCTTTAGTCAAAGTTTGAATAGCTTCAGGAGCGTCTTCACCTTCTTTAAACATTGGCAAGCCTTTAACAGTTGCTAGTTTAAAGTCATATTTGTCAGCAAATTCCTTAGAGATAAACTTAAGTAATGCTTCATTAAACGAATTATTGGCATTTGAACCAGATAATGCAAGGATTTTCATAAAAACCACCTTTCAAGAAAAATAATTTCTTAAATAATTATAACATCATCTGTATTTTTTGAACAAAAAACATAATCATAAACCTATAGAAGTTTAATCTTTTTATTCTATAACCCTTGTTATATATGGGTTTTTCTTAAGAAATTATTTTTTATGATTTTTTTTCTTTTTTGCTCTAGCTTCTTTAACATCTTCAGTATCGAACAGAGAAACGGTGCTAGTCTCACTTAGCCAATCGTTAATAACCGCGTCATTAAGCTGCGCAGACAGCACGTTTACGATTTGCGTTTGCGAAAAGCTTGCAATGCCATTAACGATTAAAGACGCAATTCCGATAGTGGTAATCCAATTGGCAATTACAATGTTTTTGATTTTTTCATTTGTATGGCTGTCATCCGGATACTGCTCTTTAAACTTAAGAATTCCGAGCTCAATCAAAGTATCTGAAATAACTTTGCTGCCAAACTTTCCATCAACAAACATTGCACGAAAAAGATTTTCATGTTGCTCAGCAAATTCAATGTACGACAAATCCATATCTACCATAGGTTCACTGGTATATTGCTTTTGCAAAATATTACTTCTAAGGCTGTCCGCAATTTGCCGCAAAACCTCGTTGCGCAGCTCATCCATGCTCTCAAACTCAAGATACAATGGCTGTGTTGAAAAGTGGCCTGCTTTAGCAATATTTCGGGCAGTTAAGCTTTCAATACCATCTTTAACAACCATTTTATAAGCAATAGCTAAAATTTTCTTTTTCCCAATTTCTTTTTTTCTTGCCATAAGGTTTTTTCCTTGATTAATTTAGTACCTATAATTTTCCCTGCTCGTTATTAGGTAATTACGGCAGTCAAACCATTAAACTGCCCATACCTGCAGAAAACTCTTTAATTTTCGTTATCCGAAAATTCATCGTAATATGACGAAACCATATCACTAATTTCGTCTTTACTTAGACCTTGTGATGCGCAAAATGAAAAGAATGCAGCTGATAAAATATAGCCTCTCTCGCGATCATCCGTTAAATTGTCAGAAAATCTCAAGTTAATACTTTGATTCTCATAATCTGTTGTTATTTCAATTGCTTTATCTTCTGGAAGTTCCATTTTCTACCTCAATTTTTCATTACTTAACTCTTGGCTTGTCACTCAATTTTCTATAGCTATTTGCTATGGCGTAAAATCGCGACTCCACAATACAAAAACATCTTCTTTAACATAATTTTTTGCTATTTTCTCTTAAAAAAACATTTCGGTTCAAATGACTAATAATTGTCTTAAAGAAACCTAATTTTTAATCGGTTTATTGAATTGACAACAGTACCATCTCATAAAATAACAATTAATTATCCAATGATAAGAATAGTAAATTTAAAACTATTTTGTCAAGAACAATGTGCTATTTTATACCTAAAAATATTAGTTACTCTAATAGTATCAACGAATAACGTTACCTAATAATAAACCCGAAAAGTGAAAATTTACTATTAAAAAGCAATAAAAAATAGCTAGTTTAATTATTGTTAAAACTGTTCGTACACAATAACAAAATAATTAAGCCAGCTATGACAGGTATATACTAATTAAAGAACTACTGTTTTTTTATCATTTCGCCATCCATCATTTCGTAAATATGATCAGCATATTTTTCCAATCTCGGATCATGGGTCACTAAAATGACTGCCTTTTGGTAATTTTTGGCAAGGTTTTTAAACAATTGACCTACTTCGTCTACATTTTTACTATCAAGTGATGCTGTTGGCTCATCTGCCAGTAAAATTTTGGGATTAGCATAAAGTGCCCGAGCAATCGCGGCACGTTGCTGCTGGCCTCCAGACAGCTCACTCGGATACTTATTTACTAGTCCGGTAATTCCCAACTGTTCTAATAACTTGTCCATTGTTGCTTGGGTAAGGTTGCCCTGCTTCTTTACATGATCAACAAGTTCAAACTGCTCTTTAACCGTTAAAAAAGGAACCAAGTTGTATGCCTGCAAAACAAAACCAATCTGGTTCAGACGCAATGCATTACTTTGCTTAGCAGAAATATTAGCAATATCCTCACCATTAATGTAAACCTGCCCAGATGTCGGCTTTTGTAAAGAACCTGCAATCGTTAAAAAAGTGCTTTTACCTGCCCCAGACGGTCCCATGATTAACACGACTTCGCCTTCATTGGCCTTGAAATCTATTTGCTTAAGCGCTTGAACTTCTGCTGCACCTGTTCCATATACTTTTTGAACATTTTTTAATTCAATAACTGCCATTTTATTCACCTATCGCCTTAGCTGGATCTACCTTTAAAATTGATCTAATTGGAATTAAGCTACCGATAATTCCTGTTAATAGCATGCCGCATGTTCCACTTAAAATGATTTGCGGTGTAAAGCTCATTGGAACTGCAGTAGGCAAAACTTTTGCTGTTAACCACATTGCAGCCAAACCAATAATTACCCCAACTACAACCAAAATAACCGATTGGCTGACTGTTGCTGCTACTAAAGTTCTACTTGGAATTCCTTGAGCCCTCATTACAGCAAAATTATGCATCTTTTGCATTGTCAGAATGTACAAAAAGACAGCAATAATAATTAACGAAATAACAAACAAAAAGCCAATCATTAATTGGAAAGTCATATTTTGAGCTGTGTAACCCGGCAGCTTTTTAATGAACTGAGCAATCGGGTAAGTCTTACTGTTAGCGTGATTATAACTGTAATTTGCATTCCGAGAAATTATTGCAGATGCCTTTATATTAGGCATCCCTTGACGTAATTTGCGCCAACTTGCTAACGAACCATAAATAATTGGTGCAATATTTATCTTAGCGTTTTTAACAAAACCAACAATACGATACTTGTTTGCGGAGCCGTTTAATTCAAGCTTGTCACCTAGCTTATAGCCTTTTGTCTGAAAGGCTTGATCGACCACAACTTCACGATCCTTTTTGGCTTTTCTACCAGCAATTAATTCTTGATCATCGTAAATAAACTGATCTTTCTTTATCCCAATAAACTGGGCCGAAACCTGTGGGCGGTTACTGTTTTTAGCAACTACCGGTGTTTGACCAAGTAAGGCTTCATTTTTGGTTAACTTGGTTTTGCTCAAATCATCTTTAGTTAAAAGTGATTGACTCATGCTCACATTAGCATTTTTATTTAATACCACTTGCTTGGCATCCCAAGACTCAATTGCCTGCGTATTTTCACTCGCTAAACCAACTGCTAGTGACGATAAGATAAAGATTAAGTAGCTGATTAGGAAAATCATTAAAATGATTAATCCGTAACGCAGCTTTTCCCGTTTAATTTCTTTAATCGCTAAAAACATTAATCTGACTCCTTCTTAAGTAGCGTCAAGCCCGCCTTAAGCTTAGACAAAACAAACTCTCTTTGCGTTGGTTCAGCCAGTATTTCCCTAATAGCAGCATGACTGAGAACCATAGCGCCCCAATTTTGCGGACTTAATTTAACTAACACATCCTGAGGAAATGGCTTATTAACTGTGCTCTCGTTATACAACATATGCATTTTAACTAATTTGGCATATTTACTACCTTGCGTTTGATCAATGAAATCAACCACATTCTGATAAAAAATTTCAGGCTGATAGTCTGCTGGCGTCTTAACAAAAGAATGAATTTGTTTCATTGCGAGCTGATACAGATATTCGTATGCATCAGACAAATCTTCAAAGTACTTGTAAAAAGCTCCACGCGCAATTTCAGCTTCTTTAACAATCCGGGCCACCTGTGCCTCAGCCAACGGATGATTGCTAAATTCGTTGAGTAAAGCTTGGGTAATCTTCTCTTTTTTGTCCTGCGGTAAATTTACGAAAGTTGGTTTTACCATTTCCTCATCTCCTTTTTTAGCAAAGTGACACCGTGTCACTTTTTGTAAAATATTAACTCTTATAATTTTTTCCGTCAATCAAAAAGCTCCCGCAATTTTTAGCCAGCCTAAAAATTGGGCAATAAAAAAGAGCTCTTTTTCGAACTCCTTTACCTATTTATTTAAGCTCTAACAAACGATTGTAATAGTTTATCCTGGCCACATGATCACGGTATGAGATTTTAGCTAATGCGCAGTTATCAATTGTTTCAAATGCATTGATGTCTCCGGCTGTAAAATAGTGGGCAAACATCATTCTAATTAACGTGCCATGACAAACAACCAAAATCTTTTTATCGAGATATTTTTCCTGTAATTCATCAAGGAAGCTGCCGCAACGTTGATCAAGTTCCGCAAAAGTCTCGCCGTGTGGCGCGTATTTAACGTAATTGGCTGCCGCTTTTCCCCATGGATCAAGCGCATCCGGATACTTTTTACCTAATTCCGTTAGGTATTTTCCATCCCACTCACCGAAATTGAACTCTACTAAGCGCTCATCAGTAATTATTTCTTTTTGTCCTTTGGTAAAAATTTGTGCTGTCGTCAACGCCCTTTTCATCGGACTACAAAATACAAGGTCAAATTGATTAGGATCAAAATTTGCTGCAGCTTCTTCTGCATATGTAAGCCCTTCTTGGTCAAGGTCATGATCAAACCGTGACCCCTGAATTTTCCTAGTCTTATTTAAATCTGTCTGACCGTGCCGTACAAAAACAATTTCCATGCTAATCTCCATTTACTAACTTATCGGTACTAATGTCGCTTGAAGTCAAAGTCTGTTCGAAAGACATACCTACTAGATGTACTTTCTTCAGCAACAAACTGAAAGCCAAAATCATCAAATTGCTGCAAATCTTCTGGCTGCTTAAGTTGGTTTTCTGAAATAAAACGAACCATTTCACCTCGTGCCATTTTAGCATGAACGCCAACTGTCTTCCATTGCCCATTTTTTTGTTCCTGAAAATCAATCGTAATCATTTGTCGTTTACCAGATAAGTACGGCGCAATATTCTTTGAATATTCCTTTGAAGCCAAATTAATTACGACATCATTTTTATCAAAGAGATTATTGGCCAAAGTTTCGCCCCAATATTTATAAAGGTTGGGTTCTCTAAAACCCAAAACTTTGTTCTTCATCTCTAGGCGGTATGGCCACACACCATCAAATGGCCGCAAAACACCATAGAGACCAGACAAAATGCGCACATTTTTCTGCAGGTATGCCAAGGCTTTAGCCGTAAACAGGTCTGGCGCCATATACTGATATTGAATGCCTGAATAAGAAATAATTGCTGGCGTTAAGCCATCTACTTCAGTTATGTCCAGAGTAGAGAGTTGTTTTTGTCCTTCTTCAGTAGTACGGTCGCTTCCACCCCAAATTGACTTTAATTGCGTGAAACTGCACTTTTTCAAAAAGTCGGATAGTTCTTTTGCCTGAGTTAAAAACTGCGGTTGTGATTTCGCCGCGAAGGCATTAGTGTCCACTTTCATTTTCATTGCTGGTGAGATAATAATTTTCATCTTTCGTATTTACCGCCTTTTAGGTTAAACTTAATAGTATGAGTATTAAGGAGAGAGATTTAATGAATCCTGATTTTGCTATTATCTTAAATTTTAAACTAAAAAGCATCAAAGATGTAGATGCTGATTTTTTAGTAAAAACTGCACGCAATATTGGTGCTAGAGCTGTTGCAACCGATCAATTACAAGCTGCCTTCGAAAAGGCTTGTGCTAAATATACAATTGCCCTAGTTGATGCGCAAACTGGAGTTGATTTAACTCCTGACAATGTAATTGATGAAATTGTTAATCACCGTAAAGATGGAAACAGCATATTTATCAATGTTGAAGTGGATTCTGCTAATTCACTTAGTGAAAGCACGACAGAAATGTTCACTACAATCAACAACTGGATGCACATTTTTGGCCACGCTTTAAACGAAAGTGAACCATGCGCATGTACTAGCGACAACGGTTTCGTCTTGCAAAACCGTCACATGCAGTATCAAAAATATGTTTTTGTTAAAAAACCACTAGCACAAGAAGTAGTGGTAGACGGTATTGCAGTTGAACCTAACCGAATCGAAATGATCGAAAAGCGAACTGAACCAAAATTTAGCTATGAAAATGGCAAACTAACTATTGACTTAGCAGATATTCCTGAAAGTGATTTTGACTGGCAAATTATTCGTGTACAGGAGCACCGGCCAGAAGACGATATTAAAGAAACTAAATTTTAGTTTTTTAACATAGAACTAAAAATATCACTTAGTATAAGCTAAGTGATATTTTATTTTTGATTTAGATACTCTAATATTGGTTTGAGATCCTCTTCTTTTTTCTGTTTTGGAGTATCAGGTTTTTTCAGGATTTCAAATGCAGGTTGAACTACCGCATATATCTCCCTGTTCTCTAAACTATCAATCGTCAAATAACTAATTTTAAAGTAGGCCTCCAAACCAGTTGTATCATTTTCATCTAAAGCCTTTTGTATGAGGAATATAAACACCTTTTTCAAGTTACGAGTTCTTTTCTTTTTTTCACGTTTCTTATCATAGACAGGTAAAAATAGCGCTACGCAAACAGCAGCAATCTCTGCTATAGCTGTTACCCACTCAGATAATGGTCCTATTTCCATGATATCACCTCTGTTCAATTATACTATTGCATCAAAAAAGCACTAGTCTTTCAATAGTCTAGTGCTTTAAATGCTTGCTTATCAATATAAAAAATTCATCTTATAAAATTTTAAAATATGTTAATCCAACAACAATAACCATCATAGCAATAATTAGCATTGCCGCATGTTTACCATTAGTTTTCTTCAAAATGTAGTAAACCAAAATAGTTACAAGCAAACTCAATAAACCTGGCATAATCTTATCAAACATTGTTTGTAAGCTAATTACATTGCCACCTACTTTGTTAGATACGTTTGAGTGAACGATAATCTTTAAAGGAGTCTTTACTTTAATTACAGTTGAAATTAATGCTCCAACTACCATTAATCCAACCACATTAGCCATTGTAGAAATACGTTGAATAACATCACTTTGCTCATTATTATTTAAAAAAGCAATTCCTTTTTTATAACCGAATGAGACAGCATAATATCTTGCTCCCATATTAATTATGTTATATAAAATGAACATTAAAATCGGGCCGAAAATACTACCACCAAAGGCAATTGATGCGCCAATACTACCAACGATTGGCAGCCAAGTGAATTTAATTAGGCTATCGCCTAAACCTGCTAAGGGTCCCATTAGCCCCGTCTTTAATGGATTGATTCCGTCTTTTTCATCTGGATCTGTTGTTTCTTCCATTGCAGCAGATAATCCGAGAATTACAGCGTCAAAATTAACGTGAGAGTTGTAAAAGACCAAATGCCGCTTCATGGCTTCAGATAAATCTTTTTTATCTGGATAAATCTTTGCAAGAGCTGGCGCAATTGCTCGCATAAAACCTACACCTTGAAGTGTCTCATAGTTTAAAGTAATTCGCATTGTATTAAGTCGCATAAACATGCGCCAAATGTCTCTATTATTTAATTTATGCTCTGGAGCAGTTAATTTTTCTTCACTCATAGGTCATAATCCTCCTCGTCATCTTCCTCATCGCTACTTGAATTATTGACTGGAGCGCTTGGTGCAACCTGTGCTTTGACACTAGGCTCACGAGTTGCTCTCTCATATAGAAATGCAAATACTATGGCAATCAATGTAATAGGCAGTATGTCTAGCTTTAAGTAGGAGGATAAAACAAACCCTAAAATGATAAACATCCACAATTCACCCTTTTTAAGCATTGTCATCATTAATAAAGCAATACCTACTGAAGGAATTATTGAACCTGCTGTACTTAAACCGTTAATTATAAATTTAGGTAAGTCATTTATAGCTTGTTGAATTGCTCCAGCACCAAATTGTAGAGCTAAAAATGTTGGAAATGCACAGGCAAATCCATATAAAAATGCAGGAGGCCAAGTCAGCCAAAAAGTACCTTTAACATCAGCATTGTCAGCTAATCGTTTAGCCCAACCATTGAGCGAACAGTTAACTGTTTCAATTAAAACAAGTAATTGTTGGGCCAAAATGGACGTGGGAACAGCCAATGTAATAGCAGTTGCGACCATTGTCGAAATGTTGCCATTAGAATTACCCATAATCGCCAGTGAAGTACTAATCATTGTACCAGTGATAATATCTGGTGCCATATATGCACCTACATCACCAATACCCATCCACATAACTTCAAGTGTGGCGCCAATAATAAGACCAGCTTGTAAATTACCTAAAATAATACCTACGATTGGTGCAATTAATAGTGGTCGCCTAAACATCTTGGTACTGACATTATCAATTCCTAAGAGAAAGGCCAAAACCGTTAAGATAAAGATTTTCATTTTTGTAAAACCTCACTTAATTTAACGGCTCCATCTGTTGGAACCATTTGAATTTCTATATCTACGCCTAAATCTAACAATTTTTCTAGCGATTTCTTTTCTTCATCAGTTAGAAAAACTGCTTTGGTGTATTGTTTACGTTCATCATTGCCTCTAATGCCACCAATATTTAATTTAGGTATTTGATATCCACTGTCGACAATTTTTTCTACTGTAAATGGCGACGCAAATAAGAGCATAGTTCTTCTAGATACTGGGTTGTTAGGAACAATTTTGAGAAACTTTTCAGTCGAAAAAATATGTAATTTAATGTTGCGAGGTACACTCATTTTTAATACATTCGATTGGATTTTATCCTTGGCAACCTTATCATCAACAATTATTACCTGTTCAATTTGCTTAACGTTAAGCCACGTAGTTACTACTTGACCATGAATCAATCGATCATCAATTCTACAAAATTCCACTGCCATCTTCGTCCTGGTCCTCCTCTTTAAACCTAGCTGAAATATTTTGAAAACCCATATCATAGGACTTTTTTAGTGAATCAGCTAGCTCGTTTAAGCTTCGGTCGCGATTTGTAAACAAGTCTAATAACATAGGAAGATTCAATCCACTTAAAACCAAAATATTGTCTTTTTCCAAGCAAAATGTGCCACTAACATTTGATGGCGTGCCGCCAAGAATGTCACATAGGATAATTGTTCCCTTACTTGTATCCAGTTCATCGTACATACGATTCATTTGTTCTTTTGCTTGTTCCAAATTCAAATCTTCTGTAACAGCTAAATATGCGCAATTATCTTGCTTACCAACAATCATTTCTGCACTTCTTAGTGCTTCTTTTGCTAAATAACCATGGCTCGCTAAAATAACTGCTACTCCCGACTTACTGTCTGTCATATTGAGCTCCCTCCTCTAAATAAAAGTCTCTTGCACTATTGATTTCCTCTTTTGTAAAACCAAAATGCGTTTGAAAATAATTTTCAGAGGTACCGTATAGTTCATAGATTTTTGAGATTGCAGCTTTAATGTAACTTTCACGAGTGTCAATCATCGCCATCAAGTAATCGAGATAAGACTTTTTTTGAACTAATTCACTATATAATTCATACTTTAGTTGATTGCGTTTCTTACGAATCTCCTTAGTTAGCATGTAATCTTGAACTATCTCATCATCATTAATATTTAACAAAAGCAAAATAAGCATTGAGCCGAACCCTGTTCTGTCCTTGCCTCCACGGCAATGATGAAGTAGTGGCAAACATTCATGTCTGACAACAGCTTTGAGCATACGACCATAAGATTTTTGAGCAACGGGTGATGTGACCAAATCCTGATAACTTTCAATAACATTTTCACCACGGTCATTAATATACTTTTCAGGAACTTCACCATTTTCAAGAGATTGAACTAATTTTTCATTTTCTCCTTTTAAATCAACAACGTTGGCAGCTGCTTCAGAAAAGCTTGACTGTGGATCGCAATTTAAAATTTCCAAAACTGTAGGTATAAACTTATTTGGATGATATTTGCGTTCATGTGGTGAACGATAATCAACAATTGTCCCAATTTGATGATTTGTTACTATTTGTTGATCTTCTTCATCCAAATTTGTTAGTTGATCACCTCGATAAAGTAATCCCCATTTTAAATAGCGACCATCTTTTGCTTTATAACCTCCCATATCTCTAATATTGATTGCATTATTTAAAGGAATTAATCGTTCAGAAAATATATTGGTTGAATAAGTGTTATCAGCAGTTTTAATTACAAAATAGGCTGGTAGGCTTTTTCGCGGAATTTTCACTTTGAATATTCCTGAAAAGCTCTTTGATAACAAATGATTAATTTCCTTTATATTTGGCTGCTTACCAACTAACAATTGATATTCACTTTTTCTTGGGTTTTTTAACCTAATTGTCAATTCGTCATTATTTCGACTCATATCAATTTCTGGTATAACATACGGTTGCTTATTCATTACTATTGGTACCCCTTTCATTACCGATAATACTACAAGAAAATAATTTACACAATATATAATTTTAGAAAATTATTTTCATAAAAATACAAAAAAAGGTATCGTTAAAAAT
>SKEH01000867.1_pt1 | contig 15220 bp, 11 predicted proteins | sample 4826571 | NCBI WGS metagenome assembly SKEH01 (sample SAMN11008814, study PRJNA524170) | human gut metagenome | biome: Human fecal sample; material: Feces; isolation source: fecal sample from pouch patient p29 | host: Homo sapiens | place: Israel: Tel-Aviv | collected 2016-09-14 | reverse complement strand
GCTTAAGACTTACGCTTATTTTCTTTCCATTAATTCTAAGATTATTTAATTCATTTAAGACTTCAAATCGTTGATAAAGTAAACTATTTGCAGGTAAAACGTCTTCACCTAAAAGATATGTGTCTTTAATAGTCATTCGCTTAATAAAACGGTTAGCTGATTCTTGTCGATCTATTTTTTGCTCAAAATTCCATGGCGTGATTTGTCCAAGTTCTTTTCTTACCATCCAAGCAAAATTCTTACCAGAAGTTTTCTCTTGATCCTGTACAGTAACCATCGGGCCAACATAATATGGTACTTTAAATCTAACTAGCTCATCTAATTTATATGGCGCCTGCTTTCGATGCTCTTCAACTGGATTCTCAGTAGCTAGAAACGGATAGTACTGACTTTGGTTAGCAATAATTTTATCTAACTCAATTTGATGCAGCTGAAATGGGATAACACCGTTACTGTTAGTGCGCTGCTTAGGCATAAAACTATCAGTTTCAATTTCTTGTAAAATTTGACTAGCCGCCTTGGAATCATCAAGATTTTCTTTAACTACTTTATAAAAATCTTCTTTAGTTAAAGCACCATCTTGACCAAATTTAACCTTGGCCTCTAATAAGTGACCATGACGATTATTAACATACAAGTCATAAGCAAGCCGTAATGTTTTAGCATTTTGTCGATCTGCTTGACCATCAATCACTATTTTTAGTAATTTATAATCACATCTATGCTGGTTGTACTTGTTTACCATTGATGCAGATAAACTCTTACCTTCATCAACAATAGTACTCAATGTAATTGAACTAAATAACTTTTTAATTTCAACAATAATAGTTTGGTCATCTTCATCTAATTCTGGCAATAATGCATCCAATTTTTCATCTGCATCCGCATCACTAAGTTTAAATTCCCATCTTACTTTATCGCTTTTATCGATTTCTTTAGCCAGGATAGTTTCAAATTGCGTTTTATAGCCCATAATGGCATTGGCAATCTGCTTAGACACATTTTTTGCATTTTTATCAGTAGAGGCCGGTAACAATAACGCAATCTTTTTGACTTTATCCTTTTTATAAGTCGTTTTGTCCGGGTCCTTACCCTTGATTACCTCTTCAACAGCATGTGCATTTTTTAAGTTTAATTCTAGCTTTTCGCAATCTTCATCCGCTTTATTATTAAAAGCCTCATTAATTGAATTTAATACTGATACTACATCTATTTTAGAAGCTTCAAAGTTTTTTACAGGCGTATCCTGTAAAAAATTGCCACGGTATTTAACAATGTGGTGCATTGCCAAAAAAACTTCCCGTAAATCAAATTTACGATTTTCTGTCATTAAGGCTTGACGCAGATGGTAAATCGTCGGATATTTCTGATAAAACTTTGCATCTTCCTTGGCAGTTGGAAAAACAATTGCAGCGTATTTTTGCCGGTCTTTATCAAGGGGGGAAACCCATGATTGATGAAGACGAACAAAAAATGCTGGATCAACTTCAGCCATTGGCTCCGCAAAAATCTCTTCTAGCAATCCTAAACGCCATTTTCTTCGCTTAAGACGACGGCGTGTAGTTCTAAAGCCGCGACGATCTGCAGCGGAATGTCCCTCTTCAAATAAGTGTGAACCGATTGCAGTTTTACCACATAATTTTAAAAGTGCATTCTTCTTATCAGCTACAGCCCACCCGCATGAGTTTGTCCCGATATCGAGACCTAATATGTAGTCACTCTTTTTTTGACTCATTTTCTTCTCCTAAACAAACTGTAATTACTATAATAATACATTAAAAAAGCGGCTTAGTCCTTGATTTTTTAAATACGAAAAATGATGGCTTAACTAGCCATCATTTAGCAAAAAATACTTATTTCGATTTTTCTTTAATTGTTTCTGCCGATTTTGCCAGCAGTTTTTCTTCTTCATCAGTTAAAGCCAATTGGACTTGTTGAACTATGCCATCCCTACCAACGATTGCTGGGTATGATAAGTAAGTACCGTATTTCTCCTGGTAATTTGAAACTGGAAGCTCTGTGCGTGCGTCACTTTCAATTGTTTCAACTAATCTAGTAACTGCTGCTGCAATCCCATAGTTGGTGTATTGCTTACCCTTATAAACAGTTTGACCGCCAAACTTAATTTCATCATTTAGGTCTTCAAGCTTCCACGGCTTGTCTTTAACCAACTCCGTAATTGGTTGCTCCAAAACTTTAACAGTTGACCACGCAGTAAATTGCGAGTTGCCGTGCTCACCTAAGTTAAAGCCTTCAACTGAACGAGGATCAACGTTCAAACGCGAGCCAACAGCTCTTTTCATTCTTGAGGTATCAAGAAGTGTACCCGTTCCAATGACATGCTTTTTAGGCAAACCAGTCAATTCTTGATACATATTAGTAATTGCATCAACAGGATTGGTAATTGCGACCAAAATGCCATCAAAACCACTCTTTTTAATTGAAGCAGCAATATCCCCAATTCGTTCTCTGTTATAGTTTAATTCCGCAAAACGCTCTCCACCAGCTTCTAAACTAATGTTACCAAAAGCACTAATAATAATATCGGCATCTTTTAAGGCAGAATAGTCATTAATTACAATGTTGGTGTGATGCTTCAAGTTAGCCATTGCATCTTGGAAATCAAGCTCATCCGCAGTGACTTTTGCCTCATTTACATCAATTAAAACTAAGTCATCAACCAAACCTGAAATAAGTAATTGATGTGCTACTGTGCTTCCAACATGACCATCACCTATGATACCGATCTTATTACTCATGATATTTGTCCTCCTAGAAAGTAATTTAAGGTTTTATCTAAAAAATTTGTTATCTTTTATTATAGCTGTTTTCCATTAAAGATGAACTTAAATTTAAAAAATAATTAGATTTTCTAACAAGGTTTCAACAAAAATTAAAAAATGATTTCAACCCTTTTTATCTTTCATGAACTATACTAAGCATTAGGAGGTACATTATGAGACAAATAAAAATTGGTAACACTAACTTTAGTGCTTCTGCAATCGCATTTGGGATAATGCGGATGAACAAGCTGTCAGTTGATGAAGCTGTTAAAGCATTAGAAACTGCTCATGACACAGGAATTAACTTTATTGATTCTTCAGACATATATGGTCATGGCAAATCAGAAGAAATTTTTGGCGAAGCTTTAGAAAAGTCCTCACTTAGTCGTGATGATTTTTACATTCAATCAAAAACCGGAATTTTTGAGGATGAATCACAAAACTACAAGACAACTCGCTATGATTTTTCAAAAGAACATATCATTAAAAGTGTTGATGGCATTCTTTCTCGCATGAAAATTGACTATTTAGACAGCCTACTTTTGCATCGTCCAGATGCATTGATGGATCCTGCCGAAATTGCAGCTGCGTTTGATGAACTGCAAAAAGATGGTAAGGTGCGTCATTTTGGTGTGTCCAACTTTAACCCAATGCAAGTCGAATTATTGCAAGCAGGTTTAAGTCAAAAATTGCTGATTAATCAATTGCAATTGAGTGTCATGCACACTGGCCCAATTGACTTTAACATCCACACTAATATGACCGATGCTCGCAGCATTGACCACGACCGCGGTGTCTTAGACTATTCACGCTTACACAATATGACAGTTCAAGCTTGGTCGCCATTCCAATATGGTCAAATTGAAGGTAACTTTATCGGCAACCCTAAGTTCCCAGAAGTTAACGACGCATTACAAAAATTAGCAGATAAAAAGGGCGTTTCCAAAAACGCAATTGCAGCTGCCTGGATACTACGTCACCCAGCAATTGGTCAGGTAATTATTGGAACAATGACACCAGAACACATTGTTGACAGTGCTAAAGGTGCAGACATCTCACTAACAGCTCAAGAATGGTACGATATTTACCTAGCTGCTGGCAATGACTTGCCTTAAATTAATAGAATAAATACTTGATAAAGCAAAAGTGTCCCCCATAATAGTTAGACTTCAAAGTCGACTATTGGAGGGCACTTTTTATGATTTAATTACTTGTACTTACAACAAAACAAATGGCATTTGAGTTATATTCGTTGTAATGTGAGACTCCTAATCCAATTCCAAAATTTCCTAGATTAGGCTTCTTCAAATGATCTCTATGGGCATTTCCAGCCTTAGCATCTTCATAAACAAACTTGCGAAAAGCATCTTGAGCCATTTTTTGAGGAGCATCATAGGAAACTATGCAGATTAATTCACCACCAGGTTTTGAACCGTCATGACTGAGCTCATTGTATTTGTCAAAGTGCTGTGCTACTTGCATACCTCTAGAAACGTTATAATCATAATACTTAGTGGTATAAGTTATCTTAGTAGATATACCTTGCTGTGTACGCCACTCATTAACTAATAATTCAAAGTACTTACCTGTATCTTCGATAGTAGTCTTATCAAGTGAGGTACCTGATGGAAACGGATTGTCTTTATTCTCTTCTTCTTCAATACTCGTATTGTCAGAAGGATTATCCCAGTTGTCAGATGTTGGTATGCCTTCATTTTCTTTTGGTTTTGACTTTTGTGTGTCACTGGCCTTAACCCAGTTATGATACTTAAGTCGGTACCATATATGTCCATCACTGTCTGTATATGTTTCATAGACGCTTTGCTTTCCAATCAGTGTATAAAGTGAATTGTCACCATTAGGCTTTGTATAAAGCTCAGCGTCATATTTCAAGTAAACTGAAAATAAAACTGGATCTTTATCTTCTTCAGGTACAATTACTGCGTTATTTGTTCTAATATAACGGCCTTTACCAATTCTATAGTATTTTTTACCCTTAATTGCCTTCTTGCTCAAAGCACGTAAATACGTCCCTCTTTTTAGAACAATTTTGCCCTTTCTTTTGCCAGATATGGAATAAACATAAGAATTCTGTCGTAATTGTAAACTAGGTGAAGTGGCTGCTGATATCGTAACTGCACTATATGACAATGCAATTAGACCTAATCCTAATGCAAATCCTGCCGAAATGGTTGTCAAAAGTTTTTTCATGGACATCTTACTCTCCTCCATAATATCTAAAAGCTCTATATTCCATATTCTAAACAATTAATAAATAGAAGTCAGAAAAACTTTTACTTTTGTCAGTCTCTTTTACGCTGATAGCTATTGGGAATATTTAGTTTTTTACGATATTTCGCGATTACTCTCCTACTCAAAGTAACACCGTGATCCGCAAAATGTTCGACTAATTGCTGATCACTTAATGGCTGCTGAGGACTTTCTTGATCAATTAACTTTTGCAAATCATACTCAATTCGTGCCTGAGATAAATCGGTCGTAACTTTGCGTGGAAATAGAATTTTTAAACTAAAAATTTTATTCTGACACTGGATGTACTTGTCCTTTATTGCCCTACTAATCGTACTTGGAGCTAAGTTCAATGCATTAGCCGCATCCTTTAAGCCTAAAGGTTTTAATTCTTGCGTTTGCATTGTAGTTAAAAATGCTCTTTGATATTCACCAGCATATTCTCCCAAGCGAAGGATAGTTTGTTGCCGCTGGTCTATTGCACTTTTCATTTCTAAATAATCTTGACGTTGTTGCGAAAAATATTTACCTTGATCAGATTGTGTTTTTAATTCCTTGTAAGTTTTTTCATCAAATAGTAATTCGGGAATTTGTGACTTCGCTGTTTCAATTGTTAGTCGTCCATCTTCAACTTTAAAAATCAAATCAGGTAGCAAATATTGAACGTTTTGCTCAGTCACATATTCACTTGCTGGTGTCGGATTTAGTGTCTGAATGTTAGCTAGTGCCTGAGTTAATTGACTAGCCGAAAAATCTGACTGCTCCCATTTTTGTGGATCCGCAAGTAATTCCAAACTGTCAGAAAGTAAAATTTGCATTGCAGTTTCATCAAAGTTCTCTTTTTGACGAGCTTGAATTAACAGGCATTCATTTAGACTACTTGCACCAACCCCACATGGATCTAAGCTTTGTAATAGTACTTTTGCTTGCTCCAAATCTGCAAGTGAAAATTCTGATGCTTGAGCAAGTTCATTTAATTTGACGCGTAGGTATCCATCATCATCCAAATTATAAATTAGTAACCTAACAGCACTCTTTTCCCTACTACTCCAGTCACTCATCCTTACCTGTAATAAAAGATGATCGGGCAAGCTTTCACTTTCAGTATCACCAATCCATTCCAGGCTATGAGTTTCACTCTTAGATTCAGCCAATGAAACAAAGGGATTACTCTCGCTTAACTCCTTCATTGCACTAACCAAATCATAGGTGCTATAAGATAAAACAGTTAGGTTTTGCTGAAGTTTAGGTGACAAAAAAAGCCGCGTAACTAACTGCTCTTTCGGTTTTAAGACCATTTTTTGCAATCTTGTCATCGGCTTTTCTCCTTTATTATTAATATTATAACAGATAGGCGGATTATAATAATTGATATTTTAGCGTGGACGCAAGCTTTCTAAAGTAGGCAGACCTGCTTCTATTCCTTCTGCCTTACCACCATACCAGTATGAAACGGATGAAAGATCATCACTACGTTCAAATAATCCAACGTCATCATTTCCTATTTGCTGTAAAGATACTTGAATGTCTTTCTCAAATTCAATTGGATCAACCAAGTGCCAGCGATACAGGGCATTCTGAGGTAATCCGTCATTGCCAAACGCATGCGGTGAATTTGGCTTGCCTGTACTAAAGTGCTCACGTGAATGATCTACATTACTATGATAAGGGAAGCCGAGATAAGGTGTACAGAAGGTAGCAGGATATGTAGTTCCATCTTCATGATACTTATGAAATGCCCAAGCACCGCCAAAATAATCTTCCATTCCAGTGGATGTTATTGTTGGATACTCATTGTCACCATCAAGATAAAATTTGAATTCACCTTCACCCCACCAATATCTTTCTAATGCTGTTAAGCCAATAAATGTACCTACATAATAGCCATGATCATTTAATTTGGGTAGGAGAACATAGTCTTCTTGTAACTCTGTTTGGCGCTGCCTATTCCAATAAGCATGGAAATATAATTTGTTCTCTACATCGGATTCTTCATGGAGTTCATAATTTATTGTGTAAAAGAATGAACGAATATCTTCTCGAAATAAGTTAGTTATAGTGATTTTGGCCCCCTTTTTAAAAGGCATTTCAAAATAAGAGTTCATTCCACCAGTTGGAGCAACTACAATTGGAATCGAATTAACATCATAGCGTTCCCCAAAACCATTACAGAAAAAATCACCTAGTGGACAGCTAACTGCCGGTACATTACTGCCGTCCCAATAAATTCGTAATATTGTATTACGCATCACAAAGCTACCTTTTTCAGTATGGTCACGAATTGTAAACCAAAGATGTTTAATGATGCCAGGCCCCTTAATGTCAGCAATTGTTACTTCTTCATTCTTAGGTAAAGTAATACTTGCCTTACCTTTTCGCGAAGGACCTAGATCACTCGCAGTCATTGCTGCTTTGCCTTTTTGTCCAGTAGGGTTTTCTGGAGTTATTGCTCTAGTCTTAAATGAGGAAAACTCTGTCAGATTATTGAACATCCCTAATTTCTCTCCTTTTCAAATCGAACTTTAGTATCAGAAGTTAAATCTTTACTTATCCCAGTTGACCAACTTTGTGGCTTAAATTCTAGTGTAACTTTTCTCTGCTCTGCACCATACAAGTTAGCTATTAATTTTTGGTGTCCATTCTCACTTTGATAACTAAGATTTACTTTTAAGTCATCAGCCAGAGGAAAATCATTCCAGTTAAAACTAGGTGCAACAGCTAACGGCCGAATCTTCAATAGGTCTTTTTGTGCATTAAATTCTATACCTAAAACGTTTTTAATCATTAAAACACTGAATGAGCCATCACTCCAGCCACATTTGCCGCAGTGATTAAATCGCATGACATTATCTCCACTGCTTCCTACTTCATATGGCCACCACCACCAACTACCATCTAAGTCAGTTAACTTCTCTAATATGTCAATCTTTTCCATAAATCTTGAATGGTCATTGACCGTACCCATTAACAAAGTGATGTAGCCGGGAAAGGTTGCTTCTGACTGATCACCCCATGATATTCCCTTACTTAGCTTGCTGTATGTAGGATTATCTGAGCTACTAGCAAATTGGAGTGTTCCCAAATAATAGCCTTCCAATACATCATTAAAGCCATAAAATGGAGCAAGTGTTGTATCAGATTCTTCGCCATCATGAAATTCTAAAGTGATCTTGTCTTCTTTAATAACTCTAGTTAAAAAGTCTAGACCTTGATCTACAATATCCGTTTGATATTGCTTTAAGTCTGTCGCTAATTCTCCATTTTCAGGATTAACGCCTTCTATGAATCGCTTTCGTCCTTGATTGTCTTCAATTAAACAATATTCTAGAATTTGTTTCTTCAGTTCATCAGCAATTTCTTCATAACGCTTTGCTTCATATGGTTGATTTAAAACTTCACGGTAGATTTTGCCAATACCTTTTATAGCTGCCCAAAAGATGATTTGTGTACCAGTGTGAAATTCTCCTAGCGCAATACCGTCCGATATCCATTGTGATTTTATCAAGCCAAATTTGGAATCACGACGTGCAATTAAGTAATTTACAACATATAAAACATGTTCCCACATTTGAGAATTTTGCTTAAGAAATTCAAAGTCATTAGTTTCAGTAAGATATAGCGTCAATAAAATGGCACTATTCAAAGAATTTTCAACTGAATGTTGAATCCCACCATTAAATTTGCCACCTTTGGGCTTTATTTCATATTGGGCAAACCAAAGAATTATCTTTTTAGCTAGTTCATGGTCAAAATATATTGCCGGCAGACTAGCATAAAACATGTCACGAAGCCAGGTTCGATCAACAACCGGACTTGAACCCCAATTAGCACCTACCACTTTCCCATTTGTACTTTCTGAAATACTATTCAGTGCATTAGCCGCTTTGCGTGTAATCAAAGTAGCCAATTCTGGATTAGTTGGTATTTCTAACTGACCATATTTCCCAATAAGATAGTTATAAGAAGAAATTATTATTTTGCTCATTTCTTCATCTGTCACATTAAAAGCTGCATTAGGATCAGTTAAAGTAACCCAGCTTGCTTGGCTCTCCATCACACGCTGGTTATTAGCATAGTTAAATTCAACATTATGACGATCAGAATATTTCAAGTGATAGCATTTAGGAAAAATCAGCTTCACATCCTTCGAGGAGTCATTTCTTAGGGCACAAAGTTCTATTAATCCACTAACCGACTCTCCTGATTCCAAATAAATTGGTAAAAACAATTGTAAAACTGTGAAATCGGAGTAGCGATGAATAAAACGAGGTATCAAGTTAAACAACAAATCATATTCAATTTGATGATTTTCTTTATCTAGTGGAGCTTTATGTCCATTTACTTCGATTTCTGTGCTGATATTTTCCTCTTGAACAAATCCATTTGAGACCCAAGTACCTGGCTTATCTTCCGTAAAATATGCATCCCTAAAAAAGCTAATTGCTTTTATAAGTCCCTTTTCACTTATACTAGCTTGCATCTTTTGATTACTTACTTCAACCGAGAAATCTTTAGCAGGAAATAAATGACCATAATAACTTTTTTGGTTAGTAGTTATTTGGCTGTCATTACTGGTTGTGACATTATAAAACTGATTCTTTTTAGTTTGCCAGCCAGTTTCAAAAATAAATTCAAGTTCTTCTTTCATCTTAGACAATACCAATCAGTGAAGCCAATACAGACAGAATAACAATTGCAAATATCAGTGTAATTACGCCAATCTTCTTATCCTTTAACAGTTTGTAGCAAACCAAAGTAATTGCTACTGGTAAAAGACCTTCAAAAATTTGATCAAGAACGGATTGAACATTCATAATTGTTTTTCCGCCCATTGTCCACTTAATCGTTGTCTTAAAAATGACCATTTGCACAGTCATCGCACCAACCATCACAAGTCCTAAGATACTTGCTGCTTTGGTCAGAACATTCATTAGCCCATTTTCGTAAAGCTTTTTGACATAACTTGATCCAAGCGAATATCCCAAGAAACCGCCGTAATAACGAATAATATAGTTAGGAATGTTAAACATTACCAAAAAGATAATTGGGGCTAAAAAGTTGCCACTACGTGCAAAATTGATTGCTAACGCCGCACACACTGCACGCCAAACTCCCCAGAATAAAGAATCACCAATACCAGCCAATGGTCCCATTAAACTAGTTTTAACTGCATTAATTGAGTCCGCATTAAAATCTGGTTCTTGACTGTTTTCTTTTTCCATTGAAGCAGCAATTCCCATAACAAATGTTGACATCGGAACTGTTGTGCTGAAGTAAGAAGTTTCTCGCTCTAGAGCTTTTCGTCTACCTTCCTCATTGTTTTTGTAGAATTTATTGATGAATGGCATTAGTGAAAAGCAGAATCCACCACCACCCATTAGCACTGGGTTAACGGAAATATACATTGTTGATGACCGCCAGAACATGCTGCGGATCATTTTCTTTTCATCTTTAGATAAATTTTGTGTTAGTTTCATGCGAAGAAATCCTCCTCTTCCTGACTAAGAGTCGCTTTTTCATCCGTTTGCTTAGCTTCAACTGCGGCAGATGGCTTACTCTTCATAATTTTCATTTCACTCATATCACGTTCAGCGACAACAACAGCAACAATAGCTGCGAGAACGGCAATAGCCATTAACGGCAATTTTAGATAAGCCATTAAAACTACTCCCAAGAAGTAATATTGAGCCAATTTGTTGTCCCAAAGAAGTAACAGTAACATGGCCATTCCGACGGCTGGTAACAAATTACCCGCAACGGTTAGACCGTTCATGATTGATTTTGGAATTGCTTGTAGGGCAATCTGTACAGCCTTTGAACCGAATAAAACTGCAAAAAATGGAATCATTGCATATAGTCCATAGTGAAGGACCCATAATCCAAAGTGAAGTCCAACCATTTTCTTGTCTTCGCCTTTTTTAGCAAACTTATCAAACAGCGGTGCAAAAGGTCCAATTACAAATGAAAGAATCATATTCAAAAATTGTAGACCTAAAACGGCGAGTGGGAATGCCAACGTAATATTTGCTCCCATGTTACCTGACTGGATGGTGAAAACAGTTGCTAAGGCTGCTGCCAAAGCAGGCTCTGCCGTACTGGAAATACCAATATTAACTACTCCCATAAAAATAGTTTCAACTGATGCTCCGACCATAAGACCTGTATGGACGTCACCCAATAAAAAGCCCAAAAGCGGAGCTACAACAATTGGCCGACTCAACATTGCGTTACCGAAAAACTCGTGACCCGCTGTACCAATAAATACAGCAATTGCGGTCATTAATGCGTCATAAAACATTTTCTATCTCCTATTCCTTGATTTTCTTTAGAATTTCTTTTCCAGTATGTTTTTCCATATTAGGAGTACCTTGGAAATATGTATCTGGAAATTCATCTACTAACTTCCTTAAATTTTCAATTTCTGCTGGCGATAATCGAACTTCTTTGGTTAAAGTTATTTCATCTCCTTCAGCATTCATTTTTCCAGCATTGCCAATAATAACCTGATCTGGCTTTTCATTAATATGATTTGCTACTGTCAATGCGTCTTTAACCGTAGTTGTAATCACTAGAAGGCGCATATCTTTAGAGCGAGCATCATTCAATAATTCAGCTGCATTATCAACTGATAAAACAATTGTTTTAATATCAGATGGTGCCGCCATCTTTAACATCATTTTTTGCATATCATCAGCTGCTGCCTTGTCATTAGCAACAACAATTCCATTCAGTCTCAACGCCTTGCTCCAAGACATTGAAACTTGTCCATGAATTAGTCTTTCATCTACACGTAAAGCTGCAATCATTTCTTAACTCCTTATTCAAAAAAATCAGATTTCTGATCTTCTACATTTTTTTGTTCTTTTTCTAACTTAAAAAGTTCAACTTGGCTTTGACCAATCAATTCTTCTAAATGCTCTTCTGTCAGTTCTTCACTATCAAGAAAAACAGCCATCACAATTGCTAGATTAGTCTGAGTAACTATGAAAATATCCTTTTCCTTAGCTGCTTCTAAAACTACTTTTTGATTAACACTGCCACCCTTTAAATCTGTAAAAATCACGGCCGGGCGTTGAGAATTTTTAATAAAGTCGGTGATTTTACTTGTATAATCAGTTTTGTCTACATAAGCATCTATCACTTGAATTTTATCTCCCATGCCGGTTAAGATATCAACTGAGCTTTTCAGACCACTGGCTAAATGCCCGTGACTTGCAATTAATATATCAGTCATCTTGTCCCTCCTTTATTTCCTGTCCACTTTTCTTTTAGCAATATCTATGCCAGGTTAAGCAAAGCTTGAAATTACAGCATAAAAAAAGAAGTGTTTAAAAATTAAACACTTCTTTTTTTATGCTTTTAAACACTTTTAGATAAACTGTCTAAACAGCTCATATAGCAATGACATTTCGTATGTTGAAACTTTAATGTTATATTTCAATTCAATTGGTTGAAAGATACTCTTAGTAATTTTAAAAAATGCACTTTCTTTCTTCGAAGATGGTTCAACCTCAACTTTACCTTCATTGTGCATCATCAACCGTTCAATCATTAAGGCAATGTGCATATAAAGATTCAGTTTAACCTTACCGTCCAGTTTTAAATTATAAAAGTCTTCGTATTTTTTATTAATTGTTTCAACCTCACTTAAGACAACGTCAGGATTTAAAAAACTCAGTCGTTCTGAAATTCCCTCTTTTGAAAAGAAGCGTAACAATTCATTATTAAAACTGTCCAACTGCTCAGGACTTAAATATGGAGAAAGCCACTTCTTGAGCTTGTTTTCCCCACTCGAATCCAAGATATCGTAAAGATTCATAAAGTTAAATTCAACTTCATCCGTAATATCAATTGTTGTTAATACGAATAGTGTCTGCTTAAAATATGACCATTTCTTTTCTTCAATTTTTTCCTTTAGTGCGTTATAGCCAAGTGGAATAACCTTAATGTTATTAGGTAAATACTGTCTCATAATTTCGCTGATTTTTTCAGCAATTCCCAAGCCAGAAATACATGAAACTAAAATATTTAGTGATTGTGAAAAGCCTTCATAATACTTCACACTAATGCCATAGTCTTTATCTGCTTTTTCAGCAATTTGTTTGAATGGCAAGTTTTGCTTCATTTTCAATGCTAAATCAAGTGCCGTTAATGTCGTTAGGTTGTTAACGACCAGTAGATCGCCATCTAATTGAGAGCTAATTTTTGCATAAAGTTGACTTAAAGAGCCCATATCGACCATTAAAATAAACCCATTTGTTGTGTTAAAACTGGCAATTAACTTGTTAGCTTCATTAATGATTAATTTGATATCAGCATCAATTGGCATATCAATTGCATCAAACACATAATTACCACAAAGTGAATTAATAACGCTTTGAATGCTCGTAGCAGTACTCTCCCCGTGCGCAACCATCAGACCACGCAATTGGATGTTTTCATCCACATGATCACTCAATAAGATTGCCAAAATCAAAATCAATCCATTTTGACTTTCTTTATCTAAAACGGATAACTGTTCATAAAACTTATATGACACATGCAATGATCGCGGTAAATGCTCTCTAATAGCTTCTTTAAGATCCTCTAAGTTACAATCGGGCTTAAAGTGATGCTCATAAAGAACATAAATAATTGGTTCAAGATAATGGGTTTTATTTAAGCCATATTGTTTTTCAATGATTTTTTCAAACAAATAACGATGCTGTACATGTAACCCTGATACCAATTCATCATCAGTAAGAAATTTATTAATTGCTTGAATTTCTAACCGGCAATTATTTAAATTTTGCGCAGAATAGTTCGAAGCTAGTTCATTTAACGATTCATTAATATTTGCCAATTCATTGATTAGACTGTGTTTTTTTGTGTAAAATCCTTTGTTGCCTTTACCTACTTTTATCTGACCATAATCCTTGAATGGTGGTAGAAAATTAGTCCGTAAATTTTTTAATGCTAAAGTAATGACATCAGTATCTTGCTCATCATGATAAGCGTCAGCACATGAAACCTTGATAATATTTTTTAAATAGCCAATATTTCCGGAGTGGTTGAGTTGCATAAGCGCTGAAACGACTTGCTTATCAACTACTATTTGCTTATCGATTTTTTGGGCTTCTGCATAGAAAAGAGAACTAATTAATTCCAAGCGTTCATCAACTGGCCGATTAATAAAATCAGGCAAATCCACTCTTACTGGTATTCTGCGTAGAAAAGTTGGGAGCAAAACTTGCTCTGGTTTCTCTGTAGTTGCCATCACTAGACGGACACTTGCATTTACAGGATGGACATTGTCACCGATTTTATAAAATTGCCCTGAGTCTATAAAGCTGAATAATTTTTCTTGGTTTTCATTGCTCAAGCGATGAACTTCATCTAGAAAAAGATATCCACCGTCTGCTTGCTTTAATAAACCTTCTTTTTCGCTATCAGCCCCTGTATATGCACCTTTAACATAGCCAAATAACATACTGGATATCAACTCTGGATTATTAGCATAATTAGCACAGTTTAAAACAACATAGGGCGCTTTTTCTGTAATAGCACCTTCTTTTTTAGCGTATGTAACAATTTTGCTCGCCAAATAACTTTTTCCTGTTCCTGAATTGCCAGTAATTAGTACATCCAACCCGTTGGGAGGATAAGTTACTGCTGCACTCACCTGCTCAAGCACTTTTTCTAGTGAGCCATGATTTCCAATAACGTCGTCAAACTCAGATGAATTTTTTGCATCTTTTTCTGAAACTTTGGTCCACTTTACAGGGCGTTCATCAATCTTTTTTACTTTGCCCTCCTTAACCAATTGATTAAGGTAATGGCTTACAACTGATCTTGATAAATCCAACTCATTAGCTAACTCATTAGTGTCAATTGTTGCATTAGTGGGCAAATTATCAATTTGTTTTAGAACTCGGTTCTTAGCAGTACCCATTATTTCAAACTCCCTCAACTTAACTACCTGTATTCTAGTTATAAATAATAGCGCTTTCTATTGCAAAAAACTAAAAATATTTTGAAAAAAATATTTTTCCTATGCGAAAACACTAATTAATAAGCCTTTTACACTACTGCATAAGTTTAAATCCAGTTGACACATTTTTATTAATACTTTATGCTAAACATATTAAAGGTTTGGAGGTAATTCGATGATTTCTAATCAGCAATTACAGCAGAATAACCGTTATTAC
>SKEH01000510.1_pt1 | contig 15224 bp, 12 predicted proteins | sample 4826571 | NCBI WGS metagenome assembly SKEH01 (sample SAMN11008814, study PRJNA524170) | human gut metagenome | biome: Human fecal sample; material: Feces; isolation source: fecal sample from pouch patient p29 | host: Homo sapiens | place: Israel: Tel-Aviv | collected 2016-09-14 | reverse complement strand
GGGCTCGACAACGGCCTGAACCTCGAATCCTGGTTCGCCAAGTTCGTTGAAGAATCCCACGCTAAGCACGTGACCGTCTCCGAGGGGGTCACGCCCATCTCCATTACCGAGGACGCCTACGCGGGCAAGCCCAACCCCCACGCCTGGATGAGCCCCAGCAACGTGCAGAAGTACGTGGACGTCATGGTCCGCGAGTTTAGCGCCCTCGACCCGGAGCACGCCGCCGACTACAAGACCCGCGGCGAAGCCTACAAGAAGCAGCTGCAGCAGGTGCGGGACGAGCTCGTCAGCGAGATTTCCACCCTGCCCGAAAACCAGCGCGCGCTCGTCACCTGCGAGGGTGCCTTCTCCTACCTGACCTCCGACGCTGGGCTGAACGAGAAGTACATTTGGGCGGTCAACTCCGAGCAGCAGGCCACTCCCTCGCAGATTTCCTCCACCATCGACTACGTGCGCGAGAACCACGTTCCTGCCGTGTTCTGTGAATCCACCGTCTCTGACAACCCGATGCGCCAGGTGGCCGACGCGACCGGCGCCCGATTCGGCGGCGTGCTCTACGTGGACTCCCTCTCGGACTCGAACGGCCCCGTACCCACCTACCTGGACATGATCCGCTACGACGCACGTACCATCGTTGCGGGCCTCAAGGGCAACTCCTAAACCCCGAATAAACCCGGGCCAAACCCGGTATCGAAAACCCCGGGTAACCCCCAAACCCCCGATAGGATAGGAGGGGCGGTCGCCTTCTTGGTTCCGCTCCTCCCACGCCGTTAACACCCGCCCCACGCATACGGTGACCACCAGAAAGAACACAAGGAATGAGCACTCTTCTCAGCTGCGAAAATGTGCACGTGAACTACGGGCCAGTCCGCGCCCTCACCGGCGCATCCTTCACCCTGGACACCGGGCGTATCTGCGGCCTGATCGGCATGAACGGCTCCGGCAAGTCCACCCTCTTCAAAGCCATCATGGGGGTTGTGCCCGCGCACGCCGGCACCATCACCCTGGACGGGCAGGCCGTCGGCGGCAAGCGCGCCCACCGCCACCGTGCCGGAATCGTCAGCTACGTTCCGCAGAGCGAGGAGATTGACTGGACCTTCCCCATCTCGGTGCGCGAGGTCGTCAGCATGGGCCGTTACCGCAATCTCGGCATCACCCGTCGCCTGCGCGCCGCGGACCGTGCCGCCGTGGATGAGGCGCTCGCCCGCGTGGAACTGACCGACCTTGCCGACCGTCAGATTGGGGCGCTCTCGGGTGGTCAGCGTAAGCGCGCCTTCGTGGCACGCGCTATCGCCCAGGGCGCCCAGCTGCTGCTGCTGGATGAGCCTTTCGCCGGCGTGGACAAGCGCAGCGAGGCGATGCTCATTCAGGTCATCGAACAGCTGCGTGATGAGGGTGCGACCGTGCTGGTTTCCACGCACGACTTAGCGAGCCTGCGCCAGTTCGCCGACGAGGCGCTACTGCTACGCGGCGATATTCTGATGCACGATACCCCCGAGAAGGTGCTCGCCCCCGAGAACCTGGTGCGTGCCTTCGGCATGGAAGTGGACGCCGGCGCGTCGGTCGCTACCGCTGCCCCCGGTGCTGCTACCTCCGGCACTACTACGAACAGCTCTGCGGAAGGGAAGAACTAAGAATGAACATTCTGGATTTTCTGGTGGAACCGCTCACCCTGCCCTTCATGCTCCGAGCCGTGGTCGTCACCGTTATCGCCGCCGCCGTCTGCGCCCTGCTCTCCTGCTGGCTCGTGTTGCTCGGCTGGTCGCTCATAGGGGACGCCATCTCCCACGCGGTGCTGCCCGGCGTGGTGCTCGCCTACATTTTCGGCGCGCCCTTCGCCGTCGGCGCGGTGGTTGCCGCCCTCGTGGCGGTGGCGCTCATTGGCGGGGTGCAACACAGCGGCCGCGTGCGCGAGGACGCCGCGATCGGCATCGTGTTCACAACCCTCTTCGCGCTGGGCCTGGTGCTGATTTCGGTCACGCCGTCCAATACCGACCTGAACCACATCCTCTTCGGCAACGTGCTGGGCGTGTCCTGGGCAGACGTCACGCAGGTCGCCATCCTGGCGGTCCTCGTGGCGGCCGTGCTGCTCATTAAGCGCCGCGACTTCGTGCTGTACGCCTTCGACCCGGGGTTTGCGCGCGCCGTTGGCCTGCGTCCGCGCCTGCTCGGCGCGCTACTGCTCGTGATGCTGGCGCTCACCTCCGTGGTGGCCCTGCAGATCGTGGGCGTGGTGCTGGTCGTGGCGATGCTGGTTATCCCCGGCTCCACGGCACGCCTGCTCACCGACCGCTTCGTGCCCATGCTCGGCGTGAGCGTGGGGGTTTCGCTCGCGGGAACGCTGACCGGCCTGTACGCCAGCTACTACCTGGACGTCTCGCCGGGCGGTGCCGTGGTGGTCACGCAGGGGTTGCTCTTCGCGATTGCCTACGCGTTGGCCCCGCGCTATGGCCTGGTGGCGCGCCTGCGGGCTCGTCGACAGGTCGCCGAAGCCTAGCGGCCGGCACAACAGCGGGCGGGGACACTTCTCGAGTGTCCCCGCCCGCTGTTTACTATCTGCGAAGGTATGCTGGTGAGTGGTGCCCGCACCGCCCGGGAGGGGCCGCGAAGCCCGGGGTTAGCGCGCGGGGCGCGATACGAAGAGGGAGGCGGTCGCCTCCGCACCGAGCGGAATAATCGTGCTCCCGGAGACCACCGTGCCGCTCTCGTCCGTCTCGTGCAGGTTGCCGGAACCGGCACCCACCACGCTCACGTTCACCGCCTCGGAGAAGGGGGCGCCCTCCTCCACCTTGAGGCGCGCGCCGGGCACGAAGCCGTGGCCGTGCAGGTAGCGCAGCAGGCGCGGGTCCTCGTCATTGATGCGTTCGAGCATGACCGTCTCGCCCGGTTCGCACTGGCTCAGCGGCACGGTCTGCGGAAAACTAATATGCCCCGAAGAGTCCGGAATCGGGTCGCCGTGCGGATCGCGGGTCGGGTGCCCCAGCAGGGTGTCGATGCGGTCCACCATGAAGTCGGATACCGCGTGTTCGAGAACCTCCGCCTCGTCGTGCACGCGGTCCCAGGTGTAGCCAAGGGTCTCCACGAGGAAGGTTTCGATGAGGCGGTGGCGGCGAATCATGGCCAGGGCGTAGGCGCGCCCAATCTCGGTGAGCTCGATGGCACCGTAGGGCTGATGCTCAATCAGGTCGGCGGCGGCGAGGCGCTTGAGGCCGTCAGAAATCGAAGAGATGCGCAGGCCCATGCGTTCGGCCAGCGCCGAGGCGGTGGCGGGGGTTTTGGTCCATTCTTCGAGGCGCCAGATCTCCTTGAGATAGTTCTGGGTGCTGACGGAAAGTTCTGAGAGAGGCATAAAGATTAGTTTACCTTTTCTGCGGTTTTGCCTGCCGGGGCGGTCCGCCGGGTCTGAAGAATAGCCCGAAAATACAAAATCCCGCCCGGCCGTGAACCATCATGGCGAGACGGGATGCGCGGGATGCGCCGGCACCGCGTGTTCGGGCGGGCCGGCATCCCGGGGCTTACCGAGGCTTAGGCGGCGCGGCGGTGCGTGCGCTCGATGCGGGTCATCAGCTCGATGAGCGCGCCGCGGGCGGCCTGCTCTTCGTGCCAGAGGGAACGGACGAGGGTGCGGCTGACCGCCTGGGTGGTGATTCCCAGGGCGGTTGCGGCGGCCTTCTGCTGGCCGCGCACACCGGGTACGAGCAGGTTCACGACGCGCCACTCGGCGTCGGTGCGGTCGGCGCAGACGCGGTAGAGCAGGCGTGCGGAACCGGTGGCCAGCTCGGCGAGGTGGTGGTTGTCCGCGCTGATGCTGATGCAGCGGACGGGGGCGCCTCCCTGCGCCTCCTCGATGGCCAGGCGCGAGAATTCGAGGGCGTCACCGGTGCAGTCGGTGGTGCTGACGGCGCCGAGCGCCCCGGCGAAGCGGGGGATGTTGAGCTCGCCGATTCCGATGCCCACCCAGAAGCCGTTATCGCGGGCGGCCATCAGCGCCGCGTGCAGTGCATCGCTGGCCCGGTCGAAGGCACCCTGAATCTCGTCAGGGTAGGTCTGGGCGAAGGCAACACGCGGGTTGAGTTTGGCGAGTTCGTCCGACAGTGCAGTGAGTGAGTGCTGTGCGGAACGTTGGATGAAAGTAAGAACGAACACCCTCTTATTATGCCGTAAAACCTTCAATGCCCAGCGTAAGGTTCGGCGTAATACCGGCAACACTCAAAACCCCTAAAATACGCATTGATAAGGGGAATTATTGAAACGTTACACCGCGTGCAAAAATTATTGAAAGGATGTAGAACACCCCCGAAAAGAAAATAATTTTCATGCAAGTGCACGTTGAATTATTCGCTTTCGGGGGCGTTGAGTGGAGTTGATAGACGGCGCTACCGCGGAACTACTGTGCGTTCGTTACCTGCGAGATATGCGGCAGCTGACGCAGCGGCTTCTGGAATACCATCACCACCAGCGACAGGAAAATGAACACCGCGTAGAACAGTGCCGTGTACGTAATACCCCAATCAACAATGAGGAAGCCTGCCAGCAGAACAGCCAGCGGGGTCAGCGCCATGTTCGGGATGCCCTGCACCGAGTGCACGCGACCGATCATGTGTTCCGGGGTGGATGCGTTAATGTACGCAATGATGCTCGAGTTGAAGGAGGGAAGCACAATACCCGCCAGCACAATCAGCAGGCACACCGCCCACAGCATCGAATGGACCACCGGTAGCAACAGGTAGCACGCCGACATGATGGCCAGGGAGGTGATACCGAGCGGGCCGAGCGCAAACTTCTCGGTCAGCGGGCCGACCAGGAACGAACCGAGTAGCACGCCCACACCGAAGGCGCTCGCAAAGATGCCAATGAAGAGCGGGTGTGCGCCCTCCAGGGTGTAGTAGTAGATGAAGGTGAGCGGAATACCGACCGTTCCAAAGTTTGCAAGCGTTGAAACGAATGCAATGGACACCAGCACCTTGTTCTTCAGGATGTACTCAAAACCGGCTTTTGAGTCCTGCCAGAAGCTGGTTTTCTCGCCTTCCTCCTCTTCCGCGGGCTGCCGACTAGCGCCGTAGCTCTTGGGTGCGACGATGAACGCCAGCAGGTTGACGACCGCATGAACTGCGGTCATGAGCACGGTCGAGAAACCGATAATGATGCCGGCGACCGGGCCGCCCAGCAGGTTAGCGGTGGATTCGCGCGTCTCACCCATGCCGGAGGCGTATCCCAGGTGTTCCTTGGGGACTACGCGGGTGATGATGGACTGCTCGCTGGGGTAGTCGAAGGTTGAAATGATGGCGGCGAGAGAAATCGTGATCACCAAAACGTAAATGTTGGTGACGTTGAAAACGAGGTAGAGAAGAATCGCAACCCAGGACAGCGACTGGCCGATACAGGACAGCGCCAGGCACTTCGAGGGGCCGATTCTATCAACCCATGTTCCGGATATCGCCCCGGCGCAGGTGGCGAGAACACCCGCGACGAAGAGGGTGATACTCGCAGCTTCGGGGGAGCCGGTCAGCGCCAAAATAATGATGGGCGTGGTGATATAGCTCATCGAGTCTGAGAGCTGGTTGGCTCCAATGGCGAAAAGGGTATTTCGAAAATCTCTATTCTTGAGTAACTCGGTGTTGACACTCATGGGGGACCTCCACGATGGGGTTGGGTGTCGCGCGGTGTGCAATCCGTCGTGCGTAGTTCATTGTGCGCAATTCGTAGCGCGCAATCGTATGAGTGAATACCCCGACAGTCGGCTGTGCCTGCCTGTATTCGTCTGTTTTCGCTTGTGCCCGCCGGTCATGACGGGCCCGCCGGTTATCACGGGGTGGTTGAGGATGCACGGGGCGGCTCATCGGGAGCCACCCCCGCACAAGAAGTGTGTCGCGCGATACTTTAGATTCTATAAGAGACGTTAATCATATACATGAACACTGGTTGAAAAACTTTCCTCATTTTGAGTATTGACATTAGGGTTAGTTTGACTATAGTTCATTCTTGGTGCTTCCGCCCGGGTGAGCCCTGACTAAACCCGGCTGAACCCGAATCAGGGCACGCCAAAGACACCCGCAACCAGGCTCCGCCAATCCACACTGCCAGACTCTGTTACAGTCAGACCCTGTTACAGTCAGCCCCGCAACGCAGCGGGCGGGGGAGTGTAGAAGAGCGCAGAATAAGGGCTGCACTAGGTGCTACTCCACCAGGCCCGCGAAACCCGACAGAGCCAGCACCTCCTCAACATCCTGCGGCACCGAGCGCGCCACCAGCGGCGAATGTACCAGCACCGCCTGCCACTGACCGCGCGACACCGCCACATTCAGACGATTCGGCGAGAGCACAAACCCGGCACCGCGCCCGGAATCAACCCGCGACGACGCCAACGACACCAGAACCACCGCAGCCTCCTGACCCTGGAACTTATCCACCGTGCCCACACGCACGCCAGCACCCGAAGAATCCGCCAAACCAGCAGCAATCAGCGCCTCACGCACACAATCAACCTGCGCGTTATACGCCGCCACCACAATGCAATCCTCCGCCGCCAACGGGCGCGGCTCAGCACCAGCCGCAGGGACCCACTCACGACCCAACAACTCGCGCACGCAATTCACCACCGCATGCGCCTCCTGTACAGAACGCACCGAACAACCCGCATGCTCCACCGGATACGACACCACACCCGGCGCAACACCCTGCAGGGTGCGACCAGCCGTCGCCGCCGCGCTCGCCAATGCGCCGTCATACGACAGCCACGACACGAGCTCGCACAACGCCGAATCCATACGCCACGACTCGCCCAAGAAATAGCCAAAACGAGGATTCAGCGCCGCCGCCCCATCAGACAACCAGCCCAGTGCCGAAACATCCACCGGGTACGGGTGCACACCCGTCGACACCTGCGGCAACTGCTGCGGATCACCCAACAGCAGCACCGAACGTGCCGCACGAGCCGCCGCCACCGTATTCGTCAGAGAGAACTGGCCCGCCTCATCAACCACCAGAACATCCAGCGACCCGGCAGGCACGCGACGCTCACTCACGTAATCCCACACCGTGCCGCCAAAGAGCAGGCCGCCTGCACCAGAAATCAGCTCCGTCAGCTCAGAATCAGACACCTCAGACCACGGGGCGTCCGGGGTCACCGACTTGCCGCGCAGACGCACCGCGCGGGAGGCATCAAAACCCTCGCGGGCGCAGCACGCCGACATGAGATTCTCAATCACCGCATGCGACTGGGCGACCACGCCCACCTTCGCGCCCTCCGCCACGAGGCGCGCAATCACGTGCGAGGCGAGGAAGGTTTTGCCCGCACCGGGAGGGCCCTGAACCGCCACATAGGAGTGGTCGAGGGCGTGAACCGCCGCGTGTACGGCATCCACCGTGGGTAGGGCAGAGCCCGGAAAATCAACCTCACGGGGTAGATTTTCTGCATTTTTGGCGTTCGAGGCGCCCTTCTTCAGGCGCGGTGCGCGGCGGAACAGCAGGTCCGCGGAGGCGCTCTCCATCCCCGTCAGCGAAGCCGCCGCATCGAGCACGCTCGGCAGGGTGCGGGGCGTGGCGGGAGCCTCTTCGGATTCGCTTGAAGCCCCGGAATCCTCGGCGGGCACGGGGTCGCTCGGCATGAGGGCGCCGCCGAAAAGCAACCCGTGCACATCGGCCTGCAGGGCCGCCTCAATCGTCGCCGTAGACACCGGATCGCCAGGACCAATACCCGAAGGCAGGGCACGGTGCGGCTCATCCTTCACGCGGATGCGCTCCTGCAGAAGCACCTCCAAGAACTCGCTAGCCGACTCTTCGCCAGCCGACTCTTCGGCAGCCTTTTCGGGGTCCGCAGAATCCTCGGAACCGGCACCGAAACCGCCCTGCGTCACAGCCAGCACACGCAAGCCAAAGAAACCCGTCGCCGTCAACTCGGCAGGCACACGCTCACCCGGATTCGACGCACGGAAATAATTCACCTGCGACTCCATACGGTCCAGCGCAATCTGCGGGCTCAACCCCGCCTCATACGCACAAAACACCGCACGGTCAGAGGGCGCAATCACCAGGCTCGGGTCAGCCTCAATTCGCGCACGCAACAGGCGCACCTGCGCGCCACGCACACGATACCAGCCGGGGGCGTCCGGCACCTCGGTGGGCTCCTTCATGGCGGCGGCAAGCGCCTCCAAATCGGCGGGGGTGCTCAGAAGAGCATGCGCATGCTCGGTGGTGAGCACCTGCACCCGGTCAAGGTGCGCGTAATCGCGGCTCGCCACCCACGCCGCCGGGCCGTCCTCCAGGCGGCGAATATGCTCACGCCAGAACGGGGCGCGCTCGCGGCGGTGATAATTCGTCATGGATAGCAGCATCGCCGCCTCAAGCTCACCGGCACCCCAACCGTGCTCCGCGGCATGCTCTTCGAGGGAGGCGAGCTGGACGTCCAGCAGGCACTGCAGGCGGTACTGTTCGCTGTCGTTCTCCACCGCGGCGGGCACCCTGTACATGACCGGGTGCTCCTCAGTTTCAGGATTCTCGGTGGTATCTTCGGCAGTGTCTTCAACGGCGTCTTCGGTGACGAGCTCCGGGGCTTCGGTCGCAAGAGCCAGGGAAGCCGCCGCGTTCAGGCACGCCGGGCACTCGTCGCAGGTCAGAAAATAGGGGATGCGCTCGGCAAGTTCCGCCGGTTCTACACCCTCGTTCAGTGCCTCGGTGAGCATCAGGAGGCGCTGCTCCTGCAGGCGAATCAGCGGCAGAATACGCGCCGAATCAACCCTGTGAGGTTGAGGAACGGGGGAGTGGTGCTCAGCGTGCTCGGTGGGCCCCGATTCGGACCCCGCGCTGTACTCATTTGCGCCGTACTCATCCACGCCGTGCTCTAGGTGAAGGTCGAGGCGCGCGGTATTCTCGGCGCTCTCGGTTGCACTAGCGGTCAGCAGGTGCGCCGCCAGGGCACCGCGCAATAGTGCCCGATGCGCCGCCTCACCCAGGTGCGGGGTGCAGACAATCCGGGCGGTATTGCCCTCGGCGGTGCTGTCCTCAGCCGGGCAGTCGAGGCGGTCGAGCTCCACCCTGTAGGTCAGCCCCGCCGCGGAGGTCGCCACCAGGGGCACCGGGCGCGCCGTACCACCCGCATGCTCACCGGTGACCACCCCACTGCCGACCATTCCACCGGCGGTTAGCACCCGCAGGCACTCGCGGTATGCCTCACGGGCACGCTCGGACTTCTCGGGGGCCGGGCGCGCAGTCTGCTTCTGTGCACGTTCCTGAAGCTCGGTGTAGAGCCGCAGCTCGCAGGCGGAGGTTGCGGTCAGATCGGCGAGGGTGAAGGTAAGGTCCATGGTGACTTTTCTGCTGGAGAAGAGAGAAACGGGGCGGGCGTGAAACCCTGCAGGGTGAGCGGGCGCGAGCCCCGGTTGAGGAGTCTATCGGCACCCCGTACCCCCTCACTCCGAGAGGTTGATTTTCGGGTTTCACGTGAAACACTACAAAAAATCAACCTATCCAGGATGACTTAGGGGGATTTCGGGGTCGTCCGGGAGTATCCGCTAGGACACGGCACCCGTCGCGGGCGCCTCAGAAACCGGGGCACTCGCCCCTTCAGAGGTGGGTGCCGAAGCTGCCGCAGGCGCGGGGGTTGAAGCCGCCGCAGAGGCACCCGCAGAAGCATCGGCAGACGCACTCGGCGCGCTCGAACGATCCGCAATCGCGGCCGCCGCAGCGTCCACGCGCTCCTTCGCCGCGGGCAGGGCCTCCGCCCCGCCCAGGTCGTTCAGAATAATCGAAAAGATCAGGCGCGTGCCGTCCGGGCGGGTCGCCACACCGCACAGCGAGGACACCGTATAGAGGGTGCCCGTCTTGGCGCGCACAAAGCCGCGCGCGTGCACCGAATTCGCCGCCGCAAAACGATCGGCCAGGGTTCCGCTGTCGCCCGCGAGCGGGAAGGCCTGCATGAGCTGCTCGGCGCGCTCATCGGCGTTGAGCAGGGCCACGGTCTGCACCAGGGTTCGGGCGGTCACGCGGTCCGTCAGGGACATGCCGCACACGTCGGCCTGCACCAGGTTTTCCACGGTCACGCCGGCATCCACGAGCGTCTGGTGCACCGTCTGCTGGGCGGCCTCGGCGCTACCCTCCCTGCCCGCGGCGATGGCGGCGTAGCGTCCCAGAACCTCGGCCAGGGCGTTATCGGATTCGAGCATCATGTGCTGCGCCTGCTCGAACAGGGTGGCCGACTCCACCGACCCCACCTCGGTCGCCCCGGTGGGCGCGGTCGCGCGCTCGGCCAGGGTGAAGCTCAGGCCCGACTCCTTGCCGGCGGCGTTGAGCGCATCCACGAACGCCTGCTGGGCGGCCACGGCGGCGTCCTCCGGGCGTACCGGGTTGCTTGCGGTCGACTTGCCCGGCACCGTGTGCGATTCGAGCGCAATCGGGTGGATGGGGGTAATCTGCCCGCTGGACACGTCGCCCTCCTCCCAGCCGGGGTTGACGCTCGGGCCGGTGAAGAGCGCGGTGTCCAGGTAGACGGGCATGGCGCTGGTCGGCTTATCGCCCGCGGCAACGGCCTTGACCGTCTGCTCGGCAAGGGTGGCCAGGCCGGCCCGCCCCACGACCTGCTTCGGGTCGGAGGCCCCCGCACCCAGCAGGGAGTCGCCTCCGGCCACGAGGTACAGCGCATCGCCCTGGCGCACCGCGCGGGTGGTCAGGTGGCCCTGCAGGTTGGCGTGACGGCTCAGGGTGAAGAAGGTCAGAATCTTGAAGGTGGAGGCGGGCACGCGCGCGGCATCGGCGTTGGCGGCGTAGAGGTCGCCCGGCGCGGTGGTCGCGCCCGTGTCGTTGAGGCCGCCGTCCAGGCCGGTCACGAGGATGCTGTACTGCGGGTAGGTGCCGTCGGCAAATAGCTTGTCGAGGCTGGAACGCAGGCGCTCGGCATCCTCCGCGTTCAGTGCGGGTGCGAGGCTCGGGGTGGCGCTTGCGGAGGCGGTAGCCGGCTCGCTGGCGGTGCCGGATGCGCTTCCCGAGGGGCTTGTAGAACCCTCGGGGCGCTTCTGCTCCACGGCCGCCGATCCGCAGGCGGTCAGCAGGAACATGCCGCCGAGAGTGAGGGCGGCTCGGCGGGTGAGGGTTCGGCCGGCGTGAGGGCGGCCGGAGGTCTGTGCGTGAGGATTGAAGGAGGGCATCCTTCGAGCATAGCGGCAGGGCGCGCCGGGTATCGAATTGGGGCGTTACCCACGCCGCCCCGTTTTGCCCCCGTAATACGCGGTTTCGGCACGTGCGAACGGGTTACAATGGGTGAGTTCAACACCTAGCTTTCGCACCCGTGCGCCGATGTCGCCGCGAAAGTGACCTTAACTCACGAGAAAGAAGGTTCCGATGGAACTCGACGTCACTATTGAAATCCCCCGCGGCTCCCGCGTGAAGTACGAAGTGGACCACGAGACCGGCCGCCTGCGCCTGGACCGCGTGCTGTTCACCTCCATGCAGTACCCCACCGCTTACGGCTACTTCGAGAACACCCTCGGTGAGGACGGCGACCCGCTGGACGCCATGCTGATCCTGGACGTTGACGTTGTTCCCGGCGTGCTGGTTGAGGCTCGCCCCGTTGCAGTGTTCAACATGACCGACGAGGCTGGCGGCGACGCTAAGGTTCTGTGCGTTCCCACCGACAAGCGCTACGACCACATCAAGTCCCTGGCTGATGTTCCCGAGCAGCTGAAGGCTGAGATCCAGCACTTCTTCGAGCGTTATAAGGACCTGGAGCCCGGCAAGTGGGTTAAGGGCGAGGGCTGGGAAGATCTGGCTGCTGCCGAGAAGATGGTCCAGGAGGCTATCGACCGTTTCGCAGCTGAGGGTCACTAAGCTGCCGCACCGTTAGGTGCACCCGGTTTTGTAGGGGGCGTGTTTCCCGTGTCTGGTTCGTACGAGTTTTCGTACGTGCTGGAGACGGCGGGCACGCCCCCTTTTTTTGTGTTCCTTGGCTGTGTTCGGAGGTTCCGCGGAAGGGTATGTAACCGAACTATTCTTCGGAAAACAGCCTCAGAGTACCTCTGGGAGTGCTAATATGGGCATATTACGAAGAATACTTCGTATAACCTGAGGTTCTGCAGCGGTGAGGAGGAAACCCCCATGGCATTCGACGCAACGGGGTTCGCACAAGAATTTGGTGCGCAGGTTCGCGCCGTCCGCAAGTACGAAAAAATCACCCAAATGGAGTTGGCGTGGATGGTCGGGCTCAGCGATAAAACAATCCGCGATATTGAGCGTGGGCTACCCGGCCCGTCAATTGGTGCGGTCCTCAAAGTCGCCCAAGAGCTCGGCATTGAGCTAACTATTGCCAACCCCCTCACCTAACCCCTCCCGCACGCCTATATAAAGGAACCACCATGCAGAATGGACGCGCAGGACGCCTGCATCCGGCCGTCGGCACCGCCCGCCGACACCTCGCCGCCGCCCTCGAAAAGCTCCTCGGCGCCGGAAGCATCAAAGCCACCGGACGCTCCCGCACCAGCCGCACCGCACCCGAGCCGGACGCCGCCGACCTGCCCCTGCTCCTGGTCGCCTGCAGCGGCGGCCCCGACTCCCTCGCGCTGGCAGCCATCGCCGCGCACTTCGCCCGCCGCGGCGACGTGCGCGTGGGCGCCGTCATCGTCGATCACGGCCTGCAGGAAGACTCCGCCGCGGTTGCCGCGCAGACCGCGCAGACCCTCACCGACCTGGGGCTTCACCCCGTCATCACCGAAAAAGTGCAGGTTCCCGTCGGCAACATGGGCCCCGAAATGGCGGCACGCACCGCCCGCTACGCCGCCTTCAAGAAGGCTGTTGAGGCGACCGGCGCCCGCGCCGTGCTCCTCGGCCACACCCTCGACGACCAGGCGGAAACCGTGCTGCTCGGCCTGAGCCGCGGCTCCGGCACGCGCTCCCTGGCGGGCATGCCGCCCGTGCGCGTCGAAGGGGGCGTCACCTACCTGCGGCCCTTCCTCGGCCTGCGCCGCGCCGACATGCTCGATATCTGCGAGGCCGAAACCCTCATCCCCTGGATTGACCCGACCAACGCCGACCAGTCCCTCATGCGCGCCCGCATCCGCCACAGCGTGCTGCCCTACCTGGAGGAGCACCTCGGTGGGGACGTGGCCCGCTCCCTGGCCCGTACCGCCGCGGTGGCCGGCCCCGATGCAGACTACCTCGACGAGCAGGCTCGCGAAGCTTTCGAACGGGTGCTGCTGCCAGCCGGAACCGCCGTGCGCGGCATCGAGCGCGAGGATGCCGTGCTGCTAGACCGTGCGCAGGTGGCGGCGCTGCACCCGGCGCTGCGCCTGCGCGTGCTTGCCGCCGCCTGCAAGGCCGCCGGGGGAGAGAACCCCGGCTTCGAGCGACTGCAGGCGCTGGACTCCTTCACCGCCGAATATGCGGTAGCTGGGCCCGTTCAGATGCCCGGCCACGTGAGCGCCTACCGCCGCCGCAAGGTTGCGCACCCGGTGACCGGTGAACGCGTGGATGCGCTGGTCCTCGTGCCCACCCGCGGGTAGCCACCGCTCCGCTAGCGGGGCTTCGGGGCCGGTCGCCGCAAACCTGCCGCCCGGCCCGCATATAGTGCCCCCACGTGCGGATTCGGATATTGCGCACGCCTCGAATCGGGCTCCCCGCGGGTGCGCGAGGGGTTGGTGAGGTGCGCCGAAGCACGTTTTTAAGTCATACTTAAAGCGAACACCATCCACATTGTCCGGTGCGGGGTGCCCGCCAGCGAGCGGTCTGCGCCCTCCCGGAGGCGCAGTAGCGTCCAAATATACGAAGGAATTATCGTGCAGGCTATCGACGTGAAGGACGATATCAAGAACGTACTCTTCACCAAGGAAGAGATCAATGCGAAGGTCGCCGAGCTGGCGGCTCGCATCGACGAAGACTACGCCGGCAAGGACGTGTTGCTCGTGGGCGTGCTGAAGGGCGCCATCATGGTGATGGCTGACCTCTCCCGCGCGCTGAAGGGCCACTACACCATGGACTGGATGGCTGTCTCCTCCTACGGTTCCGGCACCAAGTCCTCCGGCGTGGTTCGCATCCTGAAGGACCTGGACACCGACCTGGTCGGCCGCGACGTGCTGATCGTTGAGGACATCATCGACTCCGGCCTGACCCTGGCCTGGCTGCAGCAGAACCTGATTTCTCGCGGCGCCGCAACCGTTGAGATTTGCGCCCTGCTGCGCAAGCCCAAGGTCGTCAAGGCCGACGTCAACGTCAAGTACGTTGGCTGGGACATCGAGCCCGAGTTCGTGGTCGGTTACGGTCTGGACTTCGCCGAGAAGTACCGCAACCTGGACTGCATCGCAACCCTGCACCCGCACGTGTACTCCTAAACTTCATCGTCGGCACCCGAAACGCCGATACACGCCCCGCCTCCCGCCGTTTGTGCGGGGGCGGGGCGTTCCCGTACCCGCACGCGGGATGGCTGAGGGAGGGTTCCATCCTTTAGCCCGCAGGTGAAATAGAGAAGAAGGGTGCCTGGCCCCCGGCCGCGGTAGGGTACATTTAAGGTTGCATCGTTGGGCGTTCCGGCACGAAAATGCCGCAGCCCCAACGGGTTACAGCCGCAACGTAAGGACAAAGCATTGGCGCAAACCCCCAATACTCCGCAGAAGGGCACGGATAGCTTTCTGAAGAAGCTCATCAACGGCCCCTGGTTCTGGCCGGGCGCAATCGCCGTGGTCATGCTGGCGTTCTTCATGAGCTCCCTCTTCACCCAGACCTCGCGTCAGGTGGACACGAACGTGGGTATTCAGCTGCTCAACGACCACCAGGTCAAGAGCGCGAAGATCTACGACGGTGATCAGCGCGTGGAGCTGCAGCTCAAGGAGGACTACAAGAAGGGCAACGACAACTACGGTAAGTCGGTGAACTTCTACTACGTGCAGCCCCGCTCCGAGGACGTGGTCAAGGCCATGAACTCCGCCGAGCTGGAAAGCTACACGGACCAGCCGGTTGAGCACAGCTTCCTGGGCTCCCTGGTGTCCCTGCTCCTGCCGATTCTGATCTTTGGTGCGCTCTTCTGGTTCCTGATGGGACGCATCGGAGGCGGCTCCTCCGTCATGAGCTTCTCCAAGTCCCGCGCTAAGAAGTTCACCAAGGACAAGCCGGAAGTCCGCTTCAGCGACGTTGCCGGCGTGGACGAGGCACTCGCCGAACTGGAAGAGGTCCGCGAGTTCCTGGCTGAACCCGAGAAGTTCACCCGCCTGGGTGCAAAGATTCCCAAGGGCGTGCTGCTGTACGGCCCT
>SKEH01000864.1_pt1 | contig 15268 bp, 16 predicted proteins | sample 4826571 | NCBI WGS metagenome assembly SKEH01 (sample SAMN11008814, study PRJNA524170) | human gut metagenome | biome: Human fecal sample; material: Feces; isolation source: fecal sample from pouch patient p29 | host: Homo sapiens | place: Israel: Tel-Aviv | collected 2016-09-14 | reverse complement strand
ATTTAGTAGAAAAAAATAAGAAATCGCAAAAAATATTGCTCTTTTGTATTGACCGTGGAGGATGGTTTGATATAATTGATATAAATGTATGGCGGTAACGTCAAGAAATGGAAGGAGGGATCACATATGGCCAAGACAGTCGTTCACGAAAACGAGTCTATTGATGATGCTCTTCGTCGTTTCAAACGTTCCGTTTCAAGAAGTGGTACTTTGCAAGAATACCGTAAACGTGAGTTTTATGAAAAACCTAGTGTCCGCAGAAAGCTGAAATCTGAAGCAGCTCGGAAGCGTAAGCATTATTAATAACCAAAAACTTCTATCAAGTTGATAGAAGTTTTTTTGTGCCACAAATACTAGTTTTATTGCTAATTTGCTAATCATTACTTATAGAATTTGGTATAATTTAGCTATACTTTTTAGAAAGAGGGAGTTTACTTTGAGTTTATCTGAACAAATAATGTCTGACATGAAAGAAGCAATGAAATCTCGCGATAAGATTAAATTGAATACCGTAAGAATGATTAAGTCTGCTTTAATGAACGAAAAGATTAAGGTTGGTCATGATCTTACTCCAGATGAAGAACTAACAGTTCTCAACCGTGAGAAAAAACAACGTGAAGAATCAATCGAAGACTTTACAAAAGCTAAACGTGAAGATTTAGCTGAAGATACTAAGAAAGAACTTGCTGTTGTTGAAAGCTATATGCCAAAGCAACTTTCAAAAGAAGAACTTGAGGACCTTGTTACTGAATCAATTAAAGAAGCAGGTGCAACAAGTAAATCTGAATTTGGCAAAGTAATGAAAGTGCTCATGCCAAAAATTAAGGGTAAAGCTGATGGTAAAGTAGCTTCTGACGCAGTTCGCAATCACCTTAACTAAAGAAAAGGAGCAATTATTTGGCTCAAACTACTTTTATTCCTAAAAATGCTGAAAATATTCAAAAACTTGTAGGGGTTAATGATAGAAACTTAAGCATACTGGGCGAAGGATACGATGCAACAATTGTTGATACCGGAAATCAAATCGTGATTGAAGGCAATGACGATAGTATTAAAAAGACGCTGGCTGTTTTGAAAGCTCTTGACAACATCGTTAGTGCTAATATTAATATTAGTGCTCCAGATGTTGTTAGTGCAATGAAAATGGCTGAAAAAGGCACAATTGAGTATTTCCCTGATCTTTATAAACAAATTCTAATTCGTGATGCTAAAGGTAAACCGATTAGAATCAAAAATATGGGACAGAAACAATATGTTGAAGCGATTGAAAAGAATGACGTTGTTTTTGGTATCGGTCCAGCTGGTACTGGAAAGACTTTTTTGGCAGTTGTCTGTGCAGTAGCAGCTTTTAAAAAGGGTGAAGTATCTAAGATTGTTCTTACTAGACCTGCCGTTGAAGCAGGGGAATCACTTGGCTTTTTGCCTGGTGATTTGAAAGAAAAAGTTGACCCGTATTTGCGTCCAATCTATGATTCTCTCTACTCAATTTTGGGAACAAACACAACAGATCATTTAATGGAGCGTGGAGTAATAGAAGTTGCACCTTTGGCTTATATGCGTGGCCGTACACTCGATGATGCTTTTGTAATTTTAGATGAAGCACAAAACACGACTGACGCACAAATGAAAATGTTTCTAACTAGACTTGGCTTTAATTCAAAAATGATTGTTAACGGCGATATGACGCAAGTCGATTTACCTGGTCGTCAACGTAGTGGCTTAATTGATGCTCAACATATCTTAAAGAATATTAATCAAATTAAGTTTATTCATTTCTCAGCTAATGACGTTGTAAGACATCCAGTTGTTGCTAAAATTATCAGTGCGTATGAAAAGGAAGAAGAAAAACATTGATTACACCAATCGATATTACCTATAACGATGAGGTTGGCTTTTTAAAAGATAGTAATGAAAATTGGGAAGATTGGATTTCTAAGCTTTTGTTACTTGCTAAAAAGGAAATTGGCAAAGACACCAATTTAGAAATGAGTATTAATTTTGTTGACGAAGAGCGTAGTCAAGAAATTAATAAAAAATATCGTGGAAAAGATCGCCCAACAGATGTAATTTCATTTGCCATTGAAGATGGTGGCGATAATTTGGATTTGTCTATTTTCAGCGACGATCCTGAATTTCGCGAAGACATCGGTGATCTTTTTATGTGTCCTAGTGTAATCAAGCGTCATAGTGAAGAATATGGCACGGGCTGGAATCGTGAATTTGGCTATACACTTGTTCATGGTTTCCTACATCTTAATGGTTTTGACCACATCGATCCAGTGGAAGCAAAAGAAATGTTTGGCATTCAGGGCAAAGTTTTGGAAACTTATGGCTTGCCATTATACCCTGATCAATTGGATGAAGGCAGAGGTAAATAATGTCTCAAGAAACAAAAAATAAATCAGGTTTTGTGGCCCTAGTTGGGCGACCAAACGTTGGCAAATCGACTTTGATGAACTTTTTAGTTGGTCAAAAAGTGGCAATTACTTCTAATAAGCCGCAAACAACCAGAAACAAGATCTCTGGTATATATACTACAGATGATATGCAGGTTGTCTTTGTTGATACACCAGGAATTTTTAAGCCACATTTAGAACTTGACGACTATATGGATAAGGCAAGTCTTTCAAGCCTAAAAGATGTCGACTTAATCTTGTTTATGGTAGAACCAGAAAAAATGGGGCGCGGTGATGAGTATATTATCGAACAGCTTAAAAAAGTAAATGTTCCGATCCTTTTACTTATAAACAAGGTTGATCAAGTTAATCCTAATGAACTTTTGCCAATAATTGATGAGTATCACAAGCTTGATGTTTTCAAAGAGTTTTTACCAATATCTGCTACTCAAGGCATTGGAATTGCTGACTTAATCGAAGTATTGCGTGAATATTTGCCTGAAGGACCAGATTATTATGATCCTGAACAAATTACAGATCGCCCAGAGTACTTCATGGTTGCTGAACTGATTCGGGAGCAGATCTTAAAATTGACCGCTGAAGAAGTTCCGCATGCTGCAGCTGTTTGGGTTGAACGAATGAATCAACATGAAAATAACAAGCTACAAATTGAAGCAACAATTTATGTTGAAAAAAGTGGACAAAAAGGCATCATTATTGGTAAGGGTGGTGCCATGTTAAAACAGATAGGTATTAAGTCGCGCAAACAAATTGAAGAACTCCTAGGTGAAAAAGTTAATCTTAAGCTATGGGTAAAAGTTCAGCGAAACTGGCGCTCTGATCCAAGATTTTTGAAGCAAATCGGTTATAATTCCAAGGATCTTTCGTAAAAATGAGTAAAGAGCTAAAAGAATTACAAGGAATCATCTTTAAACGTCAAAAATTTCATGAGGCAGACCTTTTAGCTAAAATAATAACGAAAAATAGCGGGATTATTACAATGATTGCTCGTGGTGCACTTAAGCCTAAGTCTAAATTAGGTGCGAGTCTGCTTAACTTTTCTTACGGTACATATGTGATTGTTTCTTCTGGACAAGGACTAAGCAATCTCCGTACCTATAAAAATGTTAAGCAGTTTAACGGCATCTTTAATGATCTAACCAAAAATGCCTATGCCTCATTTATTTTGGATTTAGTTGACCATGCTTTTGTCGAGTATCAGGATTTAGGTAAGTACTATGAATTAACAAGTCTAGCTCTTACAAAGATCAATGATGGTGAGGATGCTGAAATGATTACTCAGACAATCCAAATGCAACTTTTAGCAGCTTATGGAGTTGAACCTGAACTGCTTCATTGTGTGATTTGTGGTAAAGAGACTGGTGACTTTGATTATTCAATTGTTAAGGGCGGAATCATTTGTAGCAATCACTTCTATACTGATGCTACCCGCTTGCATTTGCAGCCAAAAGAAACTGCAGTTATAAGAACGATTGGCTTAATTCCATTTTCACGTTTAGGCACAATAAAAATTAATCAGGATACAAAAAAAGCTACACGAAGAGCAATTGATCGAATATATCAAGAAACTATTGATTTAAACTTAAAGACAAAAAAGTTTCTTGATGAGCTTAATTTATTTACCTAATCCTTTAGATTAAAATATGATTATGGTAAAATACTATTGTATTTCGATGAAGATGAGGATTAAAAAAAGTACCAGCAAAGCGAATGTTAGATAGTGGAAGGACATCTGGGAAACGGCACCTCTAGTCAAACTAATTAAGAGCAGGGAAATATCCCTGAATTAGGGTGGAACCGCGATAAATCGTCCCTATGCAGTGTTGCATAGGCTTTTTTTATGGCCTGATGCAGGGAGGAAGAAAAATGGCACAGAAAAAAATAACAATTCAAGACATGATTTTTAAATTAGAAGAGTTTTGGTCTTCTAAGGGATGTATGGTAATGCCATCTTACGATGTTGAAAAAGGTGCTGGTACCATGAGTCCATATACTTTCTTAAGGGCTGTTGGACCTGAACCATGGGCTGCATGTTATGTTGAGCCTTCTAGACGTCCCGCTGATGGACGCTATGGTGACAATCCTAACCGTTTATTTCAACACCACCAATTCCAAGTAGTTATTAAACCTGCTCCTGACCAAATTCAGCAATACTACTTAGATAGTCTTAAGGTTTTGGGTATTAATCCATTAGAGCATGATATTCGTTTTGTTGAAGATAACTGGGAGAACCCATCAATGGGTTGTGCTGGTGTTGGTTGGGAAGTCTGGCTTGACGGAATGGAAGTAAGTCAATTTACTTATTTCCAAACTGTTGGTGAACTTGATGTTAAACCAACTATGAGCGAAATTACATATGGTGTTGAACGACTTGCTTCCTATATCCAAGATGTAAACTCCGTTTTTGACTTAGAATGGGGAAATGGCGTTTTATACCGTGACATCTTTAAAGAAGCAGAATACGAAAACTCTAAATATGCTTTTGAAGAATCTAATCAAGATGACTTGTTGAAGTTCTTTGACGTGTACGAAAGAACAGCGAAAGAACTAATCAAGTTAAATCTAGTTCAACCAGCTTACGATTATATTTTGAAGTGCTCACATACCTTTAATTTGCTAGACGCTCGGGGAGCAGTCTCTGTTACAGAACGTGCAGGATATTTAGCTAGAATTAGAAATATGGCCCATGAAGTGGCTGTATGTTTTGTTGAAGAACGAGAAAAAAGAGGCTTCCCTTTACTGAAAAGCGCAGAAGACAAGAAAGCGGGGCTTGAAAATGACTAAAGACTATTTATTTGAAATTGGAACAGAAGAAATGCCAGCACATGTTGTTGCAAAAAGCGTTAAACAACTTGCTGACAGAACTCAAAAGTTCTTGAAAGAAAATGGCTTAAAGTTTAAGGATATCAAAACTTTTTCTACACCACGTCGATTAACTATTTTGGTTGAGGATTTGGCTGAAAAGCAAGAAGATATTGATGAAATAAAAAAGGGACCTGCTAAGAAAATTGCTTTGGATCAAGATAAAAATTGGACCAAGGCAGCTCAAGGTTTCGTTCGTGGTCAAAATATGACTACTGATGATATTTACTTTGAAGAACTAAAAGGGACAGAATATGCATATGTCCACGTCCAAAAAGAAGGTAAGAAAGCTACTGACATTCTTTTAGGTATGAGTGACATTATTAAGGCAATGACTTTCCCAACTAAAATGCGTTGGGGTGGTTCAAATGACTTTGAATTTGTTCGACCAATTCACTGGTTGGTTTCTTTGCTTGGCAATGAGGTCGTTCCTGTTAAAATTCTTGATATCACTGCAGGTCGAAAGACTGAAGGTCACCGCTTTTTAGGCGATTCAGTTGTTTTAGCCAATGCCGATGATTATGAAGATGCTTTAAGAGATCAATTTGTCATTGCTGACGCTAAAAAGCGTAAAGAAATGATAGTTGACCAAATGAATGAGCTGGTTAAACAAAACAATTGGAAAATCAAGATGGATGCTAACTTACTTGAAGAAGTAACCAATTTGGTTGAATATCCAACTGTCTTTGCTGGCTCCTTTGATAAAAAGTATCTTGAAATGCCTCAAGAAGTATTAATTACTTCAATGAAGGATAACCAACGTTACTTTGAAGTTTATAATCAAGATAACCAATTAATTAATCATTTTATTTCCGTACGAAATGGAAATAAGGATTACTTAGAGAATGTTATTTCCGGGAACGAAAAAGTTTTAGTTGCTAGATTAGATGACGCACAATTTTTCTACGATGAAGACCGTAAATACCCTCTTAGTCATTTTGTTGACAAGCTTAAGAATGTTTCTTTCCATGACAAAATTGGTTCTATGTCTGAAAAAATGGAACGTGTACGTATAATTGGTGACTACCTCGCAAAACAATGGAATCTTGATGAACAAACTATCAAGGACTTTGATCGTGCTAGTGAATTGTATAAATTTGATCTCGTAACTCAAATGGTTGGTGAATTTGCTGAATTACAAGGTGTAATGGGTATGCACTATGCAAAACTTGCCGGTGAAAAAGATGATGTTGCGGTTGCAATCAAAGAACATTACATGCCAACCACTTCAGAAGGTGAGTTGCCACAAACTGTAGTAGGTTCATTACTTTCAGTTGCTGACAAACTTGATACAATCATCACTTTCTTTGCTGTAGATATGATTCCAACTTCATCTAATGATCCTTACGCCTTACGTCGTTACGCCTATGGAATTGTACGTATTTTAATTAATCAAAAGTGGTCATTAGCTTTCAACAAAGTTTTGCCTGAACTTGTTTCTGCATTGAACGGAAAAACACCGGCTAAATTACCTAAGTCGGATGAAAAAGAAGCAGAAATTGCATCCTTTATCCGTGACCGGATTAACCAGTATCTGACTAAAAACAACTACAAATATGACATTATCGATGCAGTACTTGCATCAAGTCAACAGGATCCAATTCAAATTTTGGCAGCGGCTAATGTCTTGCAGTTACATCATGATGATGAGCAGTTTAGACCTGTTGTTGAAAGTCTAATTAGAATCAATAATATTTTGAAAAAGGCTAAGCATAAAGGAAATAATGTCGTTAATCCAGACTTGTTTGTTAACGAGAGTGAAAAAGAACTTTACTCTGGTGTGAACAATTTGCAAGACTTAACTGATTTAACGCAGCTTTATGATGGATTTGTTAAATTGCAACCAGTTATCAATTTCTATTTTGAAAACAATATGATTTTGGATAAGGATGAAGCAATTAAGAATAACCGATTAAATCAATTAGGTGCAGTGGCACAACTTGCTGAACATTTAGGTGACTTAAGTAAGTTAGTCATTAAATAATTTATCAAAGTAGGTGAAAAGATGGCTGGATTGATACCTGAAGAGACGATTAGCAAGGTACGTGAGAACGTCAATATTGTTAATGTCATCAGTCAATACGTTTCACTAGAAAAAAAGGGGAAAGATTATATTGGTCTTTGCCCATTCCATGAAGAAAAAACACCTTCCTTTACAGTCAATGAAGGAAAACAATTCTTCAAGTGCTTTGGTTGTGGCAAAGGCGGCAACGTTTTTACCTTCTTAATGGAAAAAGAAAATTTAACTTTTCCGGAAAGCGTACAAAAGGTTGCTGATTTTGCACATATTGAAATTGGTGAATATGGTCAACAAAAGCCGAAATATTCCAATATTTTAATTAAAATAAATGAGGAAGCTGCTGATTTTTATCATCGGGTCTTAGTTTCAACTAATGCTGGTAAACGTGGTCTTGAATATGCACGTGAAAGAGACTTGAGTGATGAGATTTTAAATCATTTTCGTATCGGCTACGCACCGAAACAGAATAATCTTCTCTTAACGTATTTACGTGGTAAGGACTATCGCGATGAAGATTTATTAGCAAGTGGTTTATTTGTTCAGTCCAAGAGTGGTGAGATGTTCGATCGCTTTAGAGATCGATTAATGTTTACTCTTACAAATGAGGGCGACTATGCAGTAGGCTTTTCAGGTAGGCGGTTATCAACGGATAAAACTGAGGCAAAGTATATCAATAGCCCCGAAACTAAAGTTTTTGAGAAATCACAAGTCTTATTTCATTTTTCTGAGGCGAAAAAGGCGGCTAGATCTGAAAATCATTTAGTTTTGTATGAAGGATACATGGACGTAATTGCAGCTTATAAAGCTGGGGTAAAGTCAGGTATTGCGTCAATGGGTACAAGCTTAACTGACCAACAAGTTTACATGTTGAAACGAATCACTAAGAACATCATTATTAATTATGATGGTGATGATCCAGGAGTGCATGCAGAAGAACGGGCAGTTAAACTGTTTAATAAAGCTGGAGGTTTTGACTTGGGTGTCGTTGTCCTACCAGAAAAACTTGATCCTGATGAATATGTTCAAAAATATGGCGTTGAGAAATATCAAGAACAGATCAAAGGCGCATTAACACCGACTGACTTTTTCTTAAAGCGACTTGCTAAGAAATATAACTTAGATAATGATCGCCAGAAGCTTGCATATCTTGACGAAGCTATGCAAGAAATTGCACAGCTCTCAAATCCAGTTGAACAAGATTTATATCTGGATAGAATTGCTCAGCAGCAAAATGTTTCTAAAGATTCATTAAAAGTGAATTTGCTAAAATATCGTCGTCAATTTAATACTGCTAAGCAACATACAGGCGGACAAATTCCAAATGAAACAGAATTTCAACAAGATGAAGGTCCAGCACCAGAGTATCATCAAGATATTGCTATTAAGAATGATCCAGTCCAAACAAGGCTATTGTACTTATTCATTCATTCGGAGCATGCTCGCGATTATCTTTTACAGAACAAGTTCTTATTTCCTGATTCCGATTATCAAAAATTAGCGGAATTATGGTTAAATTTCAGCGAAACTCATGAAAAACCGACAGTAAATAGTTTTTTAAATTTTATTCCTGAACAACTTCAAGGTATAATAGTTAATGCCGAAATGGCAGATATGCCGCAGGATTTTTCAGACCGTGAGATTTGTGAACAGATCTATGCTTTAGAAATGCGTCAAGTTGACAAACAACTGAATAAGTTGATGAATGAACTTCAAGATGCAAAGAGAACTATGGATACGGACAAAATAATGTCTATTACGCAACAAATTTTACAGTTAAAGAGAATTCAAGGGCAGAGGGGGGCTTTATAGTGACAGAAAAGAAAAGCACTAGCGAAAAAGAACAACCATCTTTAGATAAAGTAGTACAAGAGGTTGTTAAAGCGGTTAAGAAAGATAAATCAATTACTGAAACTGAATTTGTTAATCGTTTGGTTAAGCCCTATGATTTAGAGGGAAAAGCAGTCGATCAATTAGTTCAAGAGTTTGAAGACAATGGCATCAGTATAGTTGATGAAAATGGTGATCCATCCAAACTAGCTTTGAAGAAGCAAAAAGATGTTGAAAAGGCTGAACTAAAAGATATGTCAGCCCCTTCAAGCGTCAGGATGAACGATCCAGTAAGAATGTATTTGAAGGAAATTGGACGTGTTCCACTTCTTAACGCAGACCAGGAAATTGCTCTTGCAAAGCGAATTGAAAAAGGCGACGAAGAGGCTAAGCAAGAATTAGCTGAGGCTAACTTACGTTTAGTTGTCTCAATTGCAAAACGCTATGTTGGTCGTGGTATGTCATTCCTTGACTTAATTCAAGAAGGAAACATGGGTCTAATGAAAGCCGTTGACAAGTTTGATTACAGTCTTGGCTTTAAGTTTTCGACTTATGCTACTTGGTGGATTCGTCAAGCCATTACTCGTGCAATTGCTGATCAGGCTCGAACAATTAGAATTCCAGTTCACATGGTTGAAACAATCAATAAGCTGATTAGAATTCAAAGACAATTGTTGCAAGACTTAGGTCGTGAGCCAACTCCAGAAGAAATTGGTGCTGAAATGGATATGCCAACTTCTAAAGTGCGCGACATCCTAAAAATTGCTCAAGAACCTGTTTCTTTGGAAACACCAATTGGTGAAGAAGATGATTCCCATTTAGGCGACTTTATTAAAGACAAAGATGCAACTAGTCCTGAACAACATGCTTCATATGAGATGCTCAAGGAGCAGCTAGAAGAGGTACTTGATACTTTAACAGATCGTGAAGAAAATGTTCTGCGCTTGCGTTTTGGTCTTGATGATGGTCGGACAAGAACGCTTGAAGAAGTTGGTAAGGTTTTTGGCGTAACAAGAGAACGAATCAGGCAAATTGAAGCAAAAGCACTACGTAAGTTGCGTCATCCGAGTCGTTCAAATCAGTTGCGTGATTTCTTAGATTAAATAGCTAAACAAAAAGACAAGTTTTTTTGAAATCTTGTCTTTTTTATTATAACCGTATACTCCATAAGTATCAGCTATCAGCTAATCCCCATTGCTTCATGTTGTATTCAATAACACTTTTGCGTTTACCTGATAATAAGAAAACTGAAAAAGCTAGATAAACTAAGGTTGTTAAGATTAAATACTGCCATTCAAAATCAGTGGGGTTAGTCATGACAGTAGTACCTGAAGCCAAGAAAACTAGGATATCAAAAACTGCATGGTAGCCTATATTTATAAAAAAAGATCCAGTATAAAGATAAATTGCTGCAAAAGCAATACCAGCTATACTTGCATCAATCATTTGTAAAATTGTAGCCAGTAGTGGCTGCTCTATTAGGTTAACAATATGGAGTGCTCCAAAAATCAAACCGTCTAATACAACCGCCCATGAGATTTGATGTTGCGCATTTTTAAAAGTTCTGAGTAAAATGCTTAAAATACAAAAACGCATCAACCATTCTTCAGCTATACCGGCTTCTATGCCTCTGCAAACGAGCTTTATCATATGTTTTGTAGTAATCTGAAAATTCCAGCTCGTGAGCAGTTGCCTCCAGTTATCTGCTTCATTAAAAGCATTAAACACGCAGTCAACAAAAATAAATAAAGATATAAACGCTAGAACTGCATATTTAGCTCTTGAACTCAATCTCAAGCCAGGAGCTTGATAGCCCCATTTATTCATGACAACCACTGAAGTGATTACAAAACAAATTGCCCCAGTAACTTCAGTTTTATTAAGCATTTGCAGCAAAGAAGGGGAGCTGTTCATAGTCAACGTTCCCGGTATAGCAAGTATCAGACTTGAGAATAATAATAAAGTTATGATTTGCCCAATTACACTGCTTATTTTTCCCCAGGAAAGTTCTGCCATAGGAACTAGCAGAACTAGTTCATACAGAGTAAGTGGAATTATCAGCCAGATAAGGTTCTTAGTATTAAAAACTTTGATAAAATCTGCTCCGATTGCGAGGAGTACTAAAAAACATATTTGGATATTAACGGCTTGAAAATAATGATTAAATTGGACTATTTTTCTCGTAGGATGTTTTTCGCACAGAAGAGTTAGTTGTAGAGATACCAGTATGAACAAAACTGATAGAACTAACACTGCCTCATTTTTACTTTTGGTCAGGGGCTTGATTTTAAAAAATAGCACAAGCGCCACAATGATCAAAATTTCTTGAACTATTATTTGTCCTAGGTGCCAACGCTTAATTGCTTGTTCAGAAGGCATTTCAAATTCTCCTTAAAATAATTCATCTCGACTATCATCCAAGATATGCTCATCAATATCGTCGTTAAAGTATACAAGTAAGTCACGATCAAAATTATAGGCCAATTGATGATTTAACAGTTCTTCTTTCGTCATCCAAACTAGGTTTCCTTCATGAGAAGCTTTTACAGTGCCTGTAAACTCTGTAGCAATATAGAAAAAAACTAAATAACGATGATCGTTTTCATCGAAAAATTGCTTAATACCACTAAGACGTGGCTTTTTAATGTCGAGATTGGTTTCTTCTTTAACCTCACGAACAACAGAATCATAAAAAGACTCATGTGCTTCAACATGTCCACCCGGAAAAGTTAAACCCGGCCAGGAGGGATCATTTCGATCAATGACTAAAATTTGTTCACCTTTTTTAATCATACACATATTTGTTAAAGTAACTGGTTCTGTTCGATCCAAATTTAAAATCCTCCATCTTTTAAAACTATTTAACTTTGTGTTCTTTAAAGCTACTTCCCAAAAGGATGAAATGGAAAGTTTTTACCATTGATATTAATTGTTTGGCTGTTGCTGTCACTGATAATCTTTCCTTTTACAGTATTGGATGTGGACAGGTCAGATTTTTTCAAAGGAACATTAGTCCAAATTGCCCTTAAATCCGCTCCGTTATCAGTGCTCTGCAGATTATTTCTGAACAAATCAGGCTGTAGAATTTCTGGAGGTACAGCCACGTTAACCGAAGTTGGCATTACCGGCTGAATTAGTTCTCTATTTAGCTGATCTCGAATAAAGGGCTTGAGTTTATGAGTCTCTGATTTATTCATTAAAAAAAGTCCTCTCATTACAAAATTACGATATTTTTATTATAAATCTTTTATCAGTGAAAAATACAGCGGTTTCTAACTATTTTGAACAAAGAGCGGTAAGTGTATGCTAAAATTTTATACATGGAAAGTAGGTCGAAAAGTGAATTTACGTTTAAACAAACTCGCAACCATGGTGGATCAAGACGCGCGAATTGCAGATATTGGTACAGATCACGCATATTTACCAATTGAATTGGTCAAATCAGGCAAGGTCAATTTTGCAATTGCTAGTGATATTGGAAAAGGACCGCTTGATAATGCAAAACAGGATATTAAAGAGGCTGGCTTAGAAGGAAAAATAGAAACTCGTCTAGGCGCTGGACTCGAAACCATCTCAACCAAAGACAACATTGATACTGTAGTGATTGCTGGCATGGGCGGCAACTTGATGAGTCAGATTTTAAATGATGCCTTAGTTAACAAAAAAATGAGTTTCGACACCTTAATTCTTGAACCAAATGTTGGAGAATATGGTGTTCGTAAATGGTTGATGCAGCATAGCTATCAGATTGTCGATGAACAAATTGTGGCTGAAGCCGGTCATATATATGAACTGATTAAGGCTAAAAAAACTGAATCAAATATCCCATTAACTGAAAAAGAATTATATTTTGGTCCAATCTTAATTAAGACTAAAAATCAGACTTTTACTAATAAATGGATGGGGCAGCTAAAGTACCAACAAAATTTGTTAGTTAATTTAAATAAGGCAAAAAATAAAGATATGTCCCATATCAAACAGGTTCAAGAACAGATTGAAATGATCAAAGGAGAATTAAATGACTAAAGTTAAAAACCTAGTGAAAGTTTTAAACGATTTTTTTCCTGAAAAAATTGCAAGTGCTGGTGACCCCGTTGGCATTCAAATTGGTTCTTTAGAGCAACCAGTTACCAAGGTTATGACCACATTAGATGTTCGACCACAAGTTGTTGAAGAAGCAATAAAAGAGCATGTTGATCTAATTATCAGCCATCATCCTTTAATGTTTAGGCCTGCACCTAACTTAAACTTTGCTGATCCACAAAATGAAATGTATGGCAAAATAATTGCTAACGGCATTACTGTCTATTCAATTCATACTAATTCTGATAAAGCTCAAGATGGATCTAGCGATTGGCAGGCAGAAGAATTAGGTTTGACCGATGTAAAGCCTTTTTGTCTAGATAGTGATGGCATTGCTATTGGACGAAAAGGCAAGCTGCCTGAACCGCTCTCTGCAATTGATTTTGCATATTATGTAAAAGAGAAAATGAATATCAAAATGGTTAGATTGATTACTGCTGATAACCAGCAACAAATTTCAACTGTTTCACTTATTTGCGGAGATGGGGGTAAGTACTGGCACAAAGCGGTTAATGAAAAGATAGATGCCTTTATAACCGGAGACGTTTATTATCATACTGGTCACGATATGATTTCTTCAGGAATAACAGTAATTGATCCTGGGCACTATACAGAAAAATTATTTAAGGATAAAATATATGAAAAGTTAATTAAATGGAATGAAGAAAATAATTGGAATGTTAATGTCATTAAGTCACACGTTTCAACTAACCCGTTCCAAGATTTAGTTTAAATAAAGGAGTTTTTATGGAATACCCAAATTTATTACCCAGATTTTTAAAATATGTAAAAGTTAACTCGCGTTCGGATGAGCACTCAGACCGTTTTCCATCCACTAAGCGTCAAGAAGACTTCCAAAAAGAAGTTGTAATGAAGGATTTAGAGGATTTGGGCTTAAGTGATGTACATTACAACCAAAAATCCGGCTGTGTAATCGCTGAAATTCCTTCAAATATTGATTATGAAGTTCCAGTAATGGGTTTTCTAGCACATTGTGATACGGCAGATTTCAATGCGGAAAATGTTCGCCCACAAGTCCATGAAAACTATGATGGTAAATCAAAAATTCAATTAGGTGATTCTGATTTTTACTTGGATCCTGAGGTTTTCCCTAATCTCAAAAAATATGCCGGTAAAACGCTTATTACTACATCAGGTGATACATTGCTAGGTGGAGATGACAAGTGTGGTGTCAGTGAAGTAGTAACTCTAGCTGAATATTTGATGAATCATCCAGAAGTTAAGCATGGAAAAATTCGTTTGGCCTTTACACCTGATGAAGAAATTGGTACTGGTGCGCCTCACTTTGACATTGATGAGTTTGGTGCAGACTTCGGGTATACACTTGATGGGGCTGCTCCAGGTAAGCTTGACTGGGGAACTTTCTCAGCAGCAACATTTACACTTAACATTCAAGGAGTAAATGTTCACCCATCAGTTGCTAAAAACCAGATGATCAGTGCAATTCAAGTAGGTATTAACTTCCAAAATCAACTTCCAGCAGACGAAGTACCAGAAAAAACTGATGGACGACAAGGCTTCTTCCATTTAACTGATTTCCAGGGAACCGTTGATAATGCATACCTTGAGTACATTGTCCGTGACTTTGAACGTGATGGTCTTGAGCGTCGTAAAAACTTGGTTAAAGACATTGTCACTAAAATGAATGATGAATTTGGTACTGAGCGAATCAAATTAACAATGAGAGATCAATATTACAACATGGCAGATGAGCTTGAAAAACACATGGATGTTGTTAACTTAGCAAGAGATGCATATCGTAAAGAAGGATTGACCGAAATCGACGAGGATCCAATTAGAGGTGGTACAGACGGTAGTCAACTGACTTATCGTGGTTTACCATGTCCAAACCTATTCTCAGGTCAGGAAAACATGCATGGTCGTTACGAATACACTGTTTTAGAATCAATGTACAAAGCAGTTGACGTTATGATCAGAATGGTCGAAATGAACGCAACAAATAATAAATAGTGAAACAAAAAAGGTTAGAAAAGCACTTTCTCTAAAATTAACTTAAATGAGATAAGTGCTTTTATAT
>SKEH01000862.1_pt1 | contig 15303 bp, 30 predicted proteins | sample 4826571 | NCBI WGS metagenome assembly SKEH01 (sample SAMN11008814, study PRJNA524170) | human gut metagenome | biome: Human fecal sample; material: Feces; isolation source: fecal sample from pouch patient p29 | host: Homo sapiens | place: Israel: Tel-Aviv | collected 2016-09-14 | reverse complement strand
GTTCATCTGTTTCTAAAGTAAACGATTTTTTATCGGTATAGATATACGTTGCATATTCCCAATCCATTCCATCCCATGAATCAATTTTCTTTTTAAACTTTTCATCAATTGGTTCACCACTTATAAAATCTGCACCCATATGAGTTACAGGATCGAAAGCGCAATAAGGACATTTTTCTTTCGTTGCCATTATTCCATATCCTCTTCTACAATTTCGTCAACTGCATCAGTTAGAGTGGTTAACTCGGTAAAGGACACGTCTCCTAACTTAGCTAAGATGTGATTAACAAAAAAACTAAAATATTCGCTGTCATCTAAGAACGGTGTTGACGTCATCTCTAAGCAATCATCTAGATTTTCCAGCATTAATTCTTGTTGTTTATCTAATTTCATGTCTAATTCTCCAATCTGTAATAAATATAAATTAAATGTCTTTTTGAATAATCGTTACAAGGTTTAACCTTATAGCTATCTATTTCTTTTGGTAAAGGTTCATTAGGCTTAATTTGATGCACCATATTAAGCAACTGTTTTTGATTTAGTTTAATTTTAGGATCATAACCCTCTACAAAGGCAACTGCACTGCAAAGCATCATTCAATCACCAGCTTTGCGTTTACTTTGTGCCAACGGGTGCCATGTATATTTTGGAGGTCTGTTAAAGAACCCTCGGTAAAATATCGATCATTTATGTTTGTGCTATAAACACGTTTCTTATTGGGTGTAATATCCATTAGGCATACGTCATAAGTATTATTTAGAACAATCAATCCAAAGTCGCCATCTCCATCAGTTAAAACGTCTCCTAGTTTCCACTTTTCTTCTTTCTTATCTTTTGTCTTATCTACAATTTTCATCGTTAATCCTCCACAACTAGATGTGCATTTACTCTTTCAACGCAATCCCAATTACTGCTTATTTTTCTAATCAGTTCATTAACGCTGCTTGTGCCTCTAAATCTCGAAACAATTTTGTATAAGTATTAAAATCAGCCACACAACTGGGATCATCGATATTGTATTGTTCAATAATTTCTACCACATATACATCATCGTTTACCATTTGCTATTACCTCGTTCTTTTTAAATACATATATTAACTGGTTATTAAGAAAATCAGTTGATTGAATTAAATAGACGTTCATAATTTCCTCCCGCATTTAGGACAGTATTCAATGTAAGCCATGGTTCTATATTCGTTCTTATTGGTAATCACTGTTGACCATAATTCATCACCATTTTGAATTTGCAAGATATGTCTGAAAGTATAATGAACTAGATCATCTCTAATTCTTTTTACACCCTGACAGTATGGGCATTTTTCTTGTTGTTTAGTCATGAGTTAGCTTCCTCCCACACATACGTTTATCTATTACTTTCATCAGTTAACCTCCACAGTTCTATGCGTAGTACTCTAAAGCGGATTGCAAAGCCAACTTTATTGCACGCTTATTTTCTTCATTCGGTAATTCTGAGTATTTAAGCTCATCATTTATTGCATCATTAATTGTTCTGCCTAGTCTGTCTTCTAACTTCTTTCCTTCTGGCGTTAAGTCATCGTAAGTTAATTCGCCCTGCAAGTATGGAACTGAAACTTCGAAAAAGTCGGCTAACTTTTGTAAATTTTCTTGTTTAAGAGTTCGCTCGCCTTTTTCGTAAAGACTTATTGCTTGTCTTGTTACTCCTAATAATTTAGCTATATCAGTTTGACTAAGATTTTTTTGTTTTCTAGCTTTTTGTAAATTGTTTTTCATTTTGCCTCACTGTTAACCTTTAAAGTTTACATATTGTCAAAAATGTGACAGGTCAGCTAAAAATGTGACTAGTTCGTGACGGGTTTGTGACGGGTTTTAGCCTTACAGCCTGTAAGCTTGTGACGAGTATGACTAGTTTATTTACTAAAAAGTCAAATTATAAAATATAAAAAATAAATATAATAAAAGGTCTTTTTAAAGCCGTCACACTTAGCAAACTTGTCACATTCCTTGTGGCTCTAAGGTTTGCGACACCTATTAACCCGTCACCGACCTGTCACAACCTGTCACACCTGTTACTAGTTAAAAGCGAACGTTGAATTTTCATCTCTTAACTTAAGTCCAACGTAATACCAGCCATCTCTTTTATGTACTTTGACAAGTTTCTTACCCATTTCTCTGCCAAATTTAGTTGAACTCATCTTGTACTCTTCTGAATTTCTAGCCCAAGTATGATAAGCATCGTAAAGCTCTCTAGATTTAATTTCAAAATCCGGACCAGTAACGCATTGCTCGTCTAAGAATGCTTCCATTGGATCCATTTGTGCGCGGTAAGCTTCAACGACTTTATGAACTGCTTCTGGATCTTCTAAGCCTTCCTGTTGCCACATTAAGCTACCTTGTACGACCCAGTTAAGGATGCCAGTATATTCAGACTTAAGCTTACTTTCTAAATTCTTATCAACCTTATCTTTAGGAATCTGAACATTAAAAGGAATAATTTTGATTCTTCTCCAAATACCATCATCAAGTCCTCTAATAATTGGCAAGTGATTAGTTGCCATCCAGATCTTAAATTTAGGCTTGTACTCGAATTCTGACCCATATAGGAATCTAGCTAGGATCTTATCGCCACCAGTTAACTGCTTAACTAGCGACTCATCAAATCTGTCTCCCTCATTCATTTCAGAGCTAGTGACTACTCTCGCACCTTCAAGTCGAGCAACGTCCGAGTTAGCCGACCCACTCTGCATTTTCTTAGCTACCAAAGTTTGAACATTCATCTGCTTAGCATAATTGCCAGCTAGGTCGCTAATTACATTTGAGAATACCGATTTACCATTGCGTCCTCGTCCGTTCAAAATGAAAAGACATTGTTCAGCCGTTGATCCTGTGAAGCTATATCCAATAGCTTTCTGTACGTAATGGATCAGCTCTTGGTCATTATTAAAGATCTGATTTAAAAACTTGTTCCATAATGGAGCGTCCACATTGTCAGAGTATTCGCATACTGTTTGATGGCTAAAATTCTTATCAATGTCGTGATCTTTAAGCTCTCCCGAAGTTAAATCAACGTAACCAGATTCCGTATTAAGCAGCATATCGTCTTTATCAAAGTCTCCATGTTTGATAATCACGTACTTCTTAAACTCATCAATCATGTGCATCTTAGCCATATGAGAACGTGAATCCTTTTGGAATCTGTACCATTCGTTCATCATCTTGTCTTTATCGGTTTTCGTTGAGAAACTTAGCTCAGGCTGTTCCGTTTTTATTGAATTAACTACTCGTTCAGCTGCAAGCTCTGTTTTTTGATTTCCTACATCTTCTTGCCAATAAGAACCATTGAAGAAGAACCACTTCTTATCGACCGCATTGTACTTAAGCACTGTAGAAAATTGATCGCGCATTCTAAGCCCTCTCCCTTGATCGTCCCAGGAGCGAGGTATAAATTTCTTAGTTTTGTCCTCATTAAAAGAAAACTCATAAGAATATTCTGAATCCTGATTGTCACTTTCAGGACCGTAGATGCTTTGGGTGTCGTTAATGGCTTTATTTAAAAGCGAAGTTCCATAAGTTACAGCACCATGCTTTTCATCATATTTTTCACGCATCAAGCTAGAATTACGAAAGATTGTATCCATCTTGTGGAAGTCTCGACCACACCAGAATGCTAAGTCATTCGCAAATGCCAAATCAGCTTCTGAATGAGAATCATAAAACTGCTCCCACCCGCCTTGCATGAACATGGTGAACCTTTTTCCAGTCTTGGCTGAATTTTCAGCCTTTTTGATAATTTCTGTAACCGATAAATCAACTGGAGTGATGTTATCCGTGCTGGGAGGTAGTTGGATAGCTTTATCTTTACCAAATAAGAATTCATACAGTTTTTTCATTTGATCTTTTGATAAAGATTGAATTTCGGGATCAGGGATGATTGTATTGCCAGTAAGAGCGAAGAAGCGCCCTGTTTGGTACATCTCATAGTTACCCTTGCGTCTTCTTTTGCCAGGAATTTTACCTTTAAAAATAGCATGAATTCCTGTTCCAGATTGACTGACTTCCATGTATGTTTTATTAGTTAATGTCTGAAATTTATTAACTAAGTTATTTGGATCATTATCTCCCTGTCTCCAGTCTTCTAAGTTACTGTCGATGTGGTCAATATCTAATCCAACATATCCATTAGCAAAGTAGAAGGCGAGCCCGGACGCTCGTTCCACCTCATTTAGTGCCCGAACTGCTGTATCAAAATCTGACCATGTACTTGGATCATTAGATTTTCCAGCTGATCCATCATAAGGATTAATTGGGATTTTGGTGTTTTTATTACGCTCTGGTATCCATTTAAGTTCAAATAATCCCCATTGCCTCAAATTACGCAATTCTTCAGGGATGTTTTTATAAGTAAATTTTTTCATTTGCTCACCTTACTTAATGAAATAATCTGACGATCCATTGAATTACTGCACCAATGAAGTTAGGTAAAAGTGCAATAAACAAGAAAATTAAAGTGATGAAAAATGCTGGAATAAGTCCTTCTATAATTACTTGTTTTTGAATCTTTTTGAATGGAGTTTCAAATGCATCACTAAATGTCATAGCTAAAAGTAATAGCCAAATTCCTCCAACCAATAGATACCAGAGTATCAACATTACTTTTATCATTCGTTAACTCCTAAAATGGTAAATCGTTATCTGTTAAGGTCTTGCCGTTAGTTTCAGCAAAAGGATCTTGACCGTCTTTAGTTGCTGGATTACTATCTGCTAATTGCTGAGCAACATCTGCTTGAAGTTTGTACTTAGTCTTGTACCAGCCAATGTATGAGGGTTGGTCATTTCCTGGCTTAAAGTAAATTGGAGTTGATTCGTTACGTTTTGTTTTTTTACCTTGATATTCATCTTCACGAACAGTAACTGATGCACGGACTGGTTTATTGAATAAAGCATTCATGTACTCTTCAATTGATTTAAAGTTTGTTGCTGGAACGCCTGCAACTTTTGCAATATGATTAAGTACTTTAGGATCATACTTGCCACTATCATTGCCAGAACTGTCTTTCAGAGTCCAAACTGAAACGAATACGTGACGCCCATGTTGTTTAGCATTAGTTTTAGAAAGCTCAGCTACTTGATCTAGATCTTTACGAACTACTAGATCGAAGTTTAAGTATTCATGAGGGTTGTTGCCTTTAGTAGCTCTAACTTCCACCGACTTGATAATCATTTCATACGTTCCTGCTGGAAGTGGTGTATTCTGTCTTTCGCTTTCGTAATTTACTTTATCGGGGTTAAAATCTAAAAATCCTGCCATTGTTTATTTCTCCTTATTTTCTCTATATGTAACAATTGCTGTAATATCATCTGCTGTTGCACTAAAATGCTCTATTTTGATAACATCGTGGTTTTTGATAAAATCATTAACTTTCGAATCATCTGCAACATATTCAAAAGTCTTTTGTTTAATTGTGTTTGGTTCTTCATACATGACTAATACATTTTCATCAAATTCCCCTGTTGATCCCATTTGATCGCTTGCCGCAATAGCAAGAGCAGTTTGATATTTAATGTCTATTACTTCTTTATTTTTAATGAATCTGTTGATCTGATTTTCAAACTCTTGTTTATCTTCGTTTCCAATACGATTAAATATTTTTACTTTCATTTTTTCTTAATCAATCCCTTCGCCTTAGCTCTGTGCCATGCCCAGCCAGGTTTCTTACCAGTTGCTTTTCCATAAACTGCAAATTCTTTTAAACTTGTAAAGGTGCTAGGATCACGAAGCAATAGCTCCTGCTCTTTCTTTTTACGCTCTCGCATTTCGGCTGCATTAAGATTGATCTTTTCTAGTTCAGCTCGTCGATCTTGTGCAAGCTTTCTAAATTCAGCTTCAAAGCTATGACCACATAATGGGCATTCACGACAGCTAGCTAGAATTACCCCAAAGCATTCAGGACATGTTTTAATAGCTGGTCCATCACTACCGCCTTCTCTTTGTGGATGTTTAGCTCGATCTTCTAGCGTCCATTCTCTGTCAGCATTAGGTAAGCCAAATCGAGTAAAGTTGCCGACTTGGTCAATAATAATTGCATCTTTACCAGGCTGGTATCTCATACACCTCATAGATTGCTGCAAGTACACTACTAAGCTCTCTGTAGGTCTAAGTAATACCACGCAAGAACAATCTGGAACATTGAACCCCTCGGAAATAAGATCGCAATTGCAAAGAACTTTAATCTTGCCTTCACGAAAATCATTCATTATTCTGTCGCGTTCATTTGCAGGTGTTTTGCTATCTGCTTCATAGGCACTAATATTAGCCTCTCTAAAAGCTTTCGCTACTTCCTTGGCAAACTGTACTGAGTGACAATAAACTATCGTCTTGCGTCCATTAGCAAACCTCTGCCAGCTTTTTATAATGTCTCCTCGAATAATTGTCTTACCAAAATCATCAAGTGATTTACTGGTATAGTCTCCACCTGAACCACGTTTTAATTTGCTATCATCGCCTAAGCGGTAACCATACATAGTAAATGGTGCAAGCTTATGATTCTTGATTAGCCATTTAACAGTTGGCCCTTCAATCATTGCCGAATAGATATCTTTAAAGCCTTTACCAGATAATCGCCAGGGACTACCCGTAAAACCTAATCTCGGTACGTCTGAGAAGTAATTAAATATCTTTAGATAAGTTTTAGCTCGCGAGTGTTGAGACTCATCTACGATGATTAAAGTTGGCTTTAGTAGGTAATTTAGTCTATTAGCTACTTTGCCGACCGTCATAATCGTGCAATTATTTAAGTTAACACCTTGCTTGATAAAGCTATCTTTAATCTGATTTACTAATTCTTTTCTGTGAACAAAGAATAATACTTGTCCGCCCTTCTTAGTTGTAAGACGTGCTATTTCTGCTATTACAACTGATTTTCCGCTTCCTGGTGGAGATACTATAAGAACACCTTTATTGCCTTCAGCTAAAGCTCTGCGCGCTCCATCAACGAGCTTTTGTTGATAATCAAATAATTGGTACATTAGTCATCACTATCTGCAATTGAAGCCATAAGTTTTGCAATTCTACGTTCTTGTTCCTTGCTTTCATATTCTTTATTAAGTCGCTTATTTTGCAGTTCATGTAAGCCAAATAAAGTAATTGAATTACCTGACGCATGAAAAATGGCCCTATCGTCTCCACAAGCTGAAACAAGCAACGTATCAACTTGACCATTTCTAACTGCTTCTTTAATTTCTTCAAGATACTCAAGCATTTTCATTACATTCTTGTTGTCTTCCATTTTGTTCTCCTAATCTATCGTTATTATTCCGTCGGGGTGTTCAATAAAACCCTGATAACATCTATTTAAAATGTCGTAGCAATTATCCACTGTGCCTAGATTACGGTTGGAATCCAGTTCATATTTTTTGTACAGCTCTGGACTTGATGCTAATAATCCAGCGCTATGAAATGTCAGAAATATCATGTCGCTAGCCTGCTTGCCTTGCCAATCTCTAAACCAACCGCACGGCAGGTGTGTCATCATGTTTTTAAAATTTCACGAACAGTGAACGCCAAACTCGTCAATTTCTCTATGTTTCTTGTCGGGTTCAACTAAGCCTATCCAGTAACTCATTTTTTAGACTCCTCAAAAAAATCTTCTACTTTACAGCCCTGTCGCTCATCTAAGCGATTTTTAGCATAGGTATCTATACTTCCTTGCATAATCAAGCCACGCTCGCCCGTCTGTGGTTTTTGGACCATACGAGCTACTACATCACAGTTGCCTAAGATGTAATCTCTAGGATTAGGTCGAATATCTGGTCCATATTGCATAAACTCTTGACCGCTGGGATCAGTTACCTTATTTTGTGCCTCCCATGCAGTAACTAGAATATTGATATTCCAGCTAAAGCATTTAGCAATAAACCTAGTGATAAGCGTGGTCCATTCGTTATAGTCAGACATCTTATTATCTAAACCTGTTCTGGTCTCTCTAGCTTTCTCAATGAAGAAAAGCTTTTGCAAATTGCTAATGTTATCAATAATTAAGTTATCGTACTTGTTTGGCTCAAAATTATTTACAAAGTCTGCTAGATCTTCAATTGGATTTTCTGGGTCAATAGTCCAGATGTCGTCTTTGCCTTTCCAGAATTCAATTCTGTGGAAACTATCATCAAGACTAAGTAGATAAGTTTTACCTTTTAAGTATTTACTCAAAGTAGTTTTACCAACACCAGGAACGCCATAGACTAACCAACGATACTTAGTGCCCTTGTCTTCATTCCATTTAAAAGCTGGCATTAGTCGTCATCTCCGCTAAGATATTCAAATAAGTTGTCAAGTCCTTTAATTGCATATGCTTTTGGGCTCGAGGGTATTTCACGTTCCAGCCGCTTAATTAATCCATATCCTACAATTGGATCTGCGAAAACGCCGCCTTGTGTTTTTCTATTACCATATCCAAGTACCACCAAATCAGTAATTTCATCGTCTGTCACTTTTTTTATGATGTCTTTTAAAGCCTCTAACGTCTGTTGCTTACGTTGCTCTTCTGGTTTCATTATTTAAACTCCTGTTCCATTGCTATATCACGTACTTTACAAATTGCTTCATCATAAATTCCTTTAGTAATGACGGTAAAGTATTCTTCAGGCTTGCCATTATAGCTGTCTGGATAGTCTGGGCGTTTACTTTTAAGCCATCTTTCGGCTTTCTTGCCGTTGCCTTGTTTAAGAGCTTCGTCAACTAGGCGATTCGTCCAAACCTTAATTTCTTCTTTAACCTCGTATTGCCACTCTTTAAATTCATCATTCATTGCTTAAATCCTCCATGTGGTAGCAATCTTCTAAAACAGTTAGAAGATATCCTAATGGTGATCCTTCATCGATTTCATTGTGCAACTCAGTAATGTAATCGAATTCCGTTGTATCAATTTCATGTGTAAATTTTTCAAATCCAATTAGCCGTATACGATAATTTAAGAATTCACTAGGCGTGTGGAAGTCTGATCCCATTTCATCGCTAATAATATATGCGTTTCCATCACACCAAACTACTAATGAATCAGTTCCGTTATAGTGTTCAATACGTTTTTTAGCGTCTTCATAGTAGATTGCATCTAATAACTCTTTGCCTGTTTTTGCTTCCACGGTTCGACCACCTCTCTATATTTGTAGTACGCATTGCTACACAATAGCTTTGCTTCATTGCTTTCTTTCATAGGATTGGTATGCTTAATCCCTTGTAATAGTTCATTTAAATGTTTCATTTTCTTACCTCATTTAAATATTCGGGAAAATCGCATTGTACATGACGAATGTGAATGCTACTAAAGCTGTAATTGCAGTACTCATCGTAAGAATTTCTGTTTCTCTTACTGTTAATTGAGTGCCCATAAATCCGTTAATCTTACTGTTAATCCACTTACTCATTTTTTACTCCTAAACTAAACCAAATTGTTCATTATAAATTTGCTGTGACTTCCACTCTAGGAACTCTTCAAATCTTTTAGCCTTAACGTGACATCTTCGTTGGCTTTCCATTATAATTGCATCTTTATACGGTGAAATTTGACATTCCTCGCGTCTTCTACGCCATGTTGAGTATGACCAGTCGTATTTCTTTTGAACTTCTTTTGGCGTTAAAATTTCGCTCATTTTAAGCACCTCTAAATCTTAAAATCCTTGATAATACTTAAAATAAATTGATTACTCTTTGGGCTTTGAATTCGTCCTGAAATGTAATCTGTTGCTTCTTGTCGACTCAAGCCATATACCTTTGCTAAATCGGCAATACTAATAGAATTTTCTTTAATATACTTTTTTACTAATTCTCGTCCTGGCATTGTTGATGGCATTCTATTCACCTCACTCTTTAAAGTTCCTTACTATTAAATTTTTTAATTGCATTTATCAAGTTATGCATTACATGCGCATATCGTTTTAATTCATCTTTATTTCCACTTTGCTCTAACTTATCTAGTGTTAATCTTGCATCGTGAAATAATAGCTCTCTAATTTCCATTACTTAACCAAAAATCCGTATTGTTCAATCTGTTTAATTGCTGCATGAGTGTAAAGCCATTCTGGAAAATCACCGTTTTGAATCCACTTACCAAACCTATTACTTTCGGGAACTGGAGCTTGCAGCTTTAACTTTTGCGCCATCTGCTCAATTCCCCAACCATTAGTTCCAAAGATCTTGCCTAATTCATTTGCTGTGTGGAAGTTCTTGGGTGCAGGCTTTATTTCTTTAGCTGGTTCGCCAATCAAGTCATTTGCAATTTGAGTTAGTAACTCTTGTTGCTTCCTTGTATCTTTCATAGATTTTGCAACTCGATAGAGTAAACTAGCTTTTCTAGTCTCAGCATTTTGTCTAGAGATCTCAATGCGTTCTTTTTGCATTAACTTTGGACGCTCACTTTGAGTTCTAATTTGCTGTTCCATTTTGTTAAACGCTTGAATGTACTTGAGCTTGAATTCATCAGCTTTGCGTCCTGTGAATCCCATTGCAATAAAAGTAAAACCGTCTCGATTCATGTAATACATACGGTTAGATTTACCGCTAGTATCTTGATAAGTAGCTTCTACAAACATCTTTTTGAACTGGGCTGAATTTTCAGCCGAGTGAATTTTGTTATCAATCGACTGCATAACGTTCTTATGTTTTTTGTTAAAAGCATCCGCCACTTTCAAACTATCTGTCACAGCTTGACGATCTTTCATAATTACTAAATTGTTCAAAGTTGTTTCACCTACCATTTCTTATTCATAAAAATTCATATAATATTTAAAAAGAGAAATTTGTTCATCATTAGGTTCTTTATATCCGCGCTCAAGATCTGAGATGGTATGGTTAGACATTTTTAACTGATGAGCTATATCGGCTTGCGTCCAGCCATGCTTCTTTCTCCATTTGATAAATTCAAGGATGAAACTATTAATATTTCCTTTAGGTTTGAGTCCATTACAATATGGGCACTCTTTAGTTCCCCAAATCAAGTTAGAAGGTGATCTATAAAATTCATGGTTACAACTTTTAGACTTAAACTTAACCTTTGCTTTCATGCCAATGTATTCGGATAAAATTTCAATATTATTGTCCTTACAAAATTTAATTAATTTTCTTTTTCCTCTACTTCTGAAACAGTGAACACAATGGTAATGATTTAAAACTACGTGACTAGCTCTAACGGTCCATAATTTGCCACATTTTTTGTGATAAAAAGTTATGTTATATTTATAGCCCCGATAATCGGTTAGTAATTCATAGTCTTCACCTAAGTAAGAAGCCTTTTTAAGGAACCAATCATTGGAATGTCTATGTTCTCGACCATAATTTATAAATCGTTCATGATCGTGAATTTCTCTCTTACCTAATTCCATTTGATATTCAGCTCTTTTTCAAAATCACTTGTTTTAGGAACTTTAATCACTTCGCTAAAACCTAAAAGATTATCTGTATCATTCCTAATGAAGTAAGCTTCTTTTGCTTCTCGACTGAGCGAGTCACATTGAACTACCACTCCATTCATCCCACGAATTGCCATATTAAATATCAAGAAAGGAATAGCTCGATCACTTAATTCTTCAACCTGGTACCAGTAACTTCGTGGATCGTAAGTAATCCAAGATAGTAGTTCACTAAATCTTTCATCGTGTAGATGTACTGGATCAGTTCGGCAATTTTGCCACCATCGAGTTATTAAAATCCCGCCTGTTCCGGCTGCCGGTTCATAGTAATATCCATCAGTCTTAGAGGTTAATTTGTTAAGCAACACAGCAATGCTATCGGGAGTGAAATCTTGTTTCTTCGACTTTCGTTCTGCTTGTTCGTCTTCAAAGTACTCATGAAACCAATCAAAACTTAGATCGGTTGATACTTTCAAAAACTTTTTAAAAGTTGCCACTCTCTTGTCATCATCAAGCATTAAGTTAAGTAATCTATCAGGAGCCTTATAGGCATCATCAATACCCAGGATCTGATTAACTGTTTCAACATCAAATTGCATATTAAGCACCTAACCCTGTCAAAATTGTCATCATTTTGTTGTTATCACGCTCTTGAAGGTCGTCAAGCAAGTGGATGTAAACTCGTTGAGTCGTTTCCGTGTTGCCATGCCCTAATCTCCTGGCTACCGATTGAATAGATACACCAGCTGAAATTAAAAGTGATGCATGCGTATGTCTCAGACCATGAATAGAAATTCTAGGAATATCTGCTTCTTTGCAAAATTTGGTAAGTTTTTGATTTAAAGTTGAATTGTAAATTCGACCATTTTTACTCTGTAGTTTATTCAGCCAAAATGGTTCATTCTCTGAATAACCTTGCATCATTCGTTGAAGAATATTTGCTGTTTGCCAGTCAATCGATATCACACGATTAGAATATTTATTCTTGGTTGGCTGAAATTCCCCGCTCTTTTCTTTATAATTCCAAGTTTTATTCACATAGAGTGTTAAGTTTTTTAAGTCGATATCTTTTGGAGTAAGCCCAAAGATTTCAGCAAATCTCAATCCTGTTTTTAAATCAAATAGAAACATTAGAGCCTCAGGTGAATCATCTTTTTCAAGCACCTTTACTAGTTTTGATACTTGATCCGATTCAAGATACTTAAATCTAGTTTCTTTATGCTTGACCTGTGAAGTAGCATGTACTTTATACGTAGGATCTTTTGCAATCCAGCCTTCATAAACTGCATCCCTTAATGGAGCTTGAATATGGTGCAAGAAATCTAAAACAGTTGGATATTCATGTGTTTTACCGTATTCATTGATTAATCTTTGAACGTCAGCTCTAGTCATGTCTCCAAGATCTAAATCAGGCACAAGTTCCTTCAAGCGCTTTTCAACTAAATAATATTTGTTTAGAGTTACTGGTCTGACCTGTCCTACTTTGTATGTATCTACCCATTCTTTGAAGTATTTATAAAACTTGATGTGCCTTACTTTACTTGGCAATTATTCTCACCTCGTCTTCTGTAAACCTGAGATTATCTGGTAATTAAAAATCTTTTTCAGAGCTATTTAACAGATACACACCATCATAAGTAATAGGTTTATCTCGATTTTGATATTTTCGTCTCAGATCGAATTCCTTATACAATCCAACTGGAATTTCAGTTAAGACTTTTCGATTAATCAGTTCTTGAAGTAATCTTTGAGAACTGATTTTTTCTAAATTTTCATTCATCTCTGTTCACTTCCTGTTTATTTATTCATGTAAGTAAAAAACATAGAAAAAGTGTTGCATTATTTACGAAATGTCGTAAAATGAAAGTGTACTAAATAAAGCAATTAAGCGAATCCCCATTCAATTAAATTGCATTTATTAGATACATATTTTTTTCTATTGATTTAACTTACAAAATTATAATAACGAGATATCATAAAAATGTCAATGAAATTTCGTAAAATTTTGTAACTTTTTTTGAGGTGCAAAATTGTCTGTATATGAAAATGTTAAAAAAATCGCTAAACAGCGTGGCTTAAGCCTACAAAAAGTTGCTGAAGAAGCTGGCTTAGGTATCAATTCAATTTATGATTGGAGAAAAATTGATCCTTCAATTTCAAAAGTTCAAAAAGTAGCCGATGTATTACATGTAAGTTTAAACGAGCTAGTCAACGATGACTCTACTAATATATCCAATGACACCCTAACCTGGTTAGATCTGGATATGCCATATGGAGGAACTGTGCCAGACGAATTAAAGGATTACTATAAAGCTATGGCCGAGCAATACATTAAGCAACATCCAGAAATACTAAAAAAACGAGATGATAAGTAATGGATAATGTATTGGCATGGCTAAGTAATTATGCAATGGATCATGGTATAGGAATTATTTTTGATAAGAAATTACCACCCGATGCTCCCTCAGATTCGTGGGAGTATCCTCCAATCGCAATTATTAATTCTAACTGGTATAACAAAAATGAATTACCATTCATAACAGCACATGAAATTTGTCACGTGTTATATGGATCCGCTGAATACTACCACTCAGCTTGTAGAGGTACTGAATCGGGTGAAAGTGACGCAAATTTAGGAGCAATCAAATTGCTTCTACAATGCGCGCAAGAAACTGATATGCATTTTGATACTTACTATAACTTTGCAGACGCATTCGGCATCCCTAAGAAGCATTATTACCTTATCGATGCATATTTAACTACAAAATAAAAACCGCCCTCTCGGACGGAATGGAGAATGAAAATGAAAAGAGAAATTATTTCACTCTGTGCTATTGCTCTTGTAGGAGTGTCGATTGGTGTACTAGGCCTTTCCAATCATCACTCAAGTAACGTAAAGCAAGCAGATGAAGCAACCACTAAAGTTAAAAAAGATAAATCACACAAGAAAAGTAGTAAGAAATCTGTAAATGCTACTAAAACAAAGGAAAATTCACAATCACAACCTAAGCAAACAACTAATCTGGATGTTCAACAATCTAAACAATCATCTTCTACTGCTAATAGCCAAAGTCAAACTCAAAATACTGCTACTCAACAACAGCAACAGCCACAAAAGACACAGGGAGAAATCAACAAAGAGCGCGGTTATGATCCTAAGGGTAATCCTGTAATGCCTGGTCAAGATCATGCTCCTGGTTCTAATACAGACGGCACAGCTGATTCGTGGGTTAAAGGGCAAGATGAATGGCTTAGACAAAATGGTTTAACAAATTCTGATGGCACTCTTACCCAAAAAGCAAAAGATCAGAGAGCTCAAGAGTTTAAGAATGAGTCTGAATAATCTAAAACAAAAGGAATAGCTAATGTCTGAATATAAGAGAAGATATACTAATGCAGAAAAAAGAAAAAAGCTAGCTATATTTAACTCAGTTTACTATGAAGGCGATCCTAATAATTGGAAAGTTTCTCGCTTGCCTAACTGGATGAGCTTTTATGGTTATGAGCTAGATAAGGAATTACATGGAGAATCACCTAAATATTTTAGACAATTTAAGCAAGGTACTATTGTAATGATAGATTACGGCGTTCCTGTCGGGAATGAATTAGGTGGTAGACATTTTGGAGTGGTCATTTCTAATAATGATACAAAGTTCAAGCAAAAAATTATGGTTGTTCCGTTATCTTCGCACTACCATAGAGGATATGTCGATTTAGGATATGATTTAATGAAAGGAATTAGTTCTTTAATTCTCGATCGTATTGATGAATTAATTGCAACGTTAGAAGCTATGCGTAATCGGCTAATCCAATTTGAGAAAAAAAGTAGCAATAGATCATTTGATTTTTCTTCCGAAGAATTCGATTTTTTGAAATCTCATAATATTGATACTTCATTAGTTCATGATGGAAATGTTACTATTC
>SKEH01000851.1_pt1 | contig 15507 bp, 15 predicted proteins | sample 4826571 | NCBI WGS metagenome assembly SKEH01 (sample SAMN11008814, study PRJNA524170) | human gut metagenome | biome: Human fecal sample; material: Feces; isolation source: fecal sample from pouch patient p29 | host: Homo sapiens | place: Israel: Tel-Aviv | collected 2016-09-14 | reverse complement strand
TTCTTATACCATACATAACCTTTTTCTGACGGTTGAACATAAGCGCCCTTTGGAACCTGTGTTACTACCAAGAAAACATCCCTATAGTCGGGAGCCGGAGAAATAAGCCCAAAGAACATCGCTACCATTGAAATGGTAATGAGCCATTTGAGAGATACCGGCGTGAATAGAAATACCAGTTGAAAAAAGATACCGAGCAATGCCGGTGCAATCGAAATGAAAATAAAACGATTTCGCTTTATCGGATTTGCCGCGATATAAAATGCTCGTAGTTGTCTGATACTAATACCGATATACACTTTCGCCTTTGTTGGATAAGACAAGGCATGAAATAACTCGTGTATTGGCAATCCGATACAAAATCCAAACAGGAAGGATATGGGAAGAAATCGGAAGTCAAGAAAGCTTTCCCCTGCAAGGAATCTTTTAAGGAAAACCGTCAGAAAACACAGAAGGATAGAACCAAAAAAGTATGGAGCAAGACCCTGAAAAATATTCTCCGGTCTCTTTAATACCACGGCATTCTGTGGAATACCACTAAACTGGATGTCTCTATCCCACTCCTGTTTTCCGTCAACCACAGTATTCCAGTCCATATTTCCTTTCCAGATTATTTTTGGCAATTTACTCACCTTCCTTGCTCTGATATTCCTGTTATAAGGATTTCATACCCGAATCTCACAAGTGGACTTTGAAGCTGCCTTGAGTACTGAAATCCGTACCGGTTGTCTTTCCCTTACAAGCCCTTCTCGCTTCAGCTATACCTAGAAAGGTCAGGATCGGCTGAGCTTATTGACTTTTCGATCGTAGGTGAGAAGACCGTTCACTTCTTCTTCAACGTCGGAAAGCTGCGTGTAGATATAGCCGGAAAGTCCTTCTGCCTGCAAAAATTCCCCCTTTGCAAGTTCTTGCTTAACCGCAGCACACCAATCGCTGCTAGTGGCAAAATTGCCATAGCCGTATGCATGATCAAGCGACGTGTGTCCTGGCACCATCTGCGCCAGCCCGCCAAACTCTGAGATTATGACGGCACGTTGTTTCGCGCCTTCTCGCCGGCGATTCGCCTGCGCCTTACGTATATCACGCCAACCCGCACGAAGCGGACGAAAGTAATTATGGATGCTGATAAAGTCCCCGCAGCCCTGATCATACCAACCGCTTGTGGCATCGATTGGCCTCGTTGCATCAAGCTCACGGACGGTTTTCACCACTGCTTGCGCGTCGAACTGACCCCAGCCTTCATTAAAGAGCGTCCAAAATCCAACTGACGGATGTCCGTCGAGAAGTTCGACCATGCTTCGGCACGTCTCAATCCATTCTCGCTTGTAATTCTCGTCACTTGCCGCCAGCGCTCTGTGATGCCGGGACGTCGTATCTTGAAAATGACGCCACGTAAAACTGAAGAGCGTCGGTTTTTGACTGGTATGCCAAGAACTGTAGGTATCTCCGCCCGAGATACAATCCTGCCACACAAGCATACCGAGACGGTCACAGTGGTAATACCAGCGTTCGTTCTCAATCTTGAGATGTTTACGCAGCGTATTGAAGCCCGCCGCGCGCATAGTCTCTATGTCATATATCAGCGCGCCATCGGATGGAGCCGTCATAAGACCGTCAGGCCAATACCCCTGGTCAAGTACTCCACGCACAAAGAACGGCTTACCGTTCAGGTGAACCCTGGGGATTCCCTTGGCATCAGGCGCCACTTCGACCGTGCGAAACGCACAGTAGCTCTGCACAACGTCTACCACCGCATCTCCCGACCGCAGCATCGCCGTCACTTCGTACAGATACGGATCCTCAGGCGACCAAAGGCATGGAGAACTCACGTGTAACTCAGTACAAGTCTCCCCTGTCTTCCCCACCGGTAGCGTGGCGTGCAATACTTCCTGTTTCTGAGCATCCAGAACCGTCACTTCAAGCGTAAGAGAATTCGTAAGTAAATCGGTGCGCGCCTCGTTTCTCGACCCAAAGGTACTTCTCGCCCGTACTTGAAGGATTCCGTGCATATCGCCCTTCAGGGTCAGCGACTCAAGATGCGTCTCCGGAACCACCTCACACCAAACGCTCTGCCAAATGCCGCTCTGCGCGGTATACCAAATATCGCCACGCGAGAGCGTTTGCTTGCCGCGCAGCTGTACTCCGGCATCGCTGGGGTCATAGACGCAAACGGCTATCTCCGTTTTCTTTGACATGCCGAGAAGATCGGTGATGTCGAAAGAAAACGGCACGTAACCCCCTGTATGTGTTCCGGCAAGCTGTCCGTTGACAAAGCATGCGCACATCCAGTCAACCGCTTCAAAATGCAAAATAAATCTCTGTTGCAACGACAATTTTGGCAATTCAACCAAACGTCGATACCAGAGGAGTTCATTGGGATGCAAAGTACGGTTAACACCGGAAAGAGACGCTTCGGGCGAGAAGGGCACGGTGATCTTGCCGTCCCACTGCAAAGGCATTCGCGCCTGCATAAGAGTTTCCCTAAGGACCTTGGTGTCGGACATTCCGCTCAAGGGAACGATCGCATAGTCCCACATACCGTTCAGCGACAAAACGTTATCCCGCCGCATGCGCGGACGCGGATACTCGGAAAGAACGTCCGAGGGATCAAACTCTTCTCCCCATACGGTCGTGAGAGGATTGAGTTTTTCAGCTTTGTGCTGCTGAGGCGCACTGGCAAGAACCCGTCGGATATCTAGCATCAGACCTCCGCTTCTTTTACGGCAACGATCTCTTGAGCTCTTCGTAGTGTACCAGCAGTATACTGACAACGAAGCTGATACGGATACTTCTCTGAAAATATATACCAAAGAAGGCAGAGTATATGGATGTGAAGAAACCATCGTGAATATCACTAAAGCAAAGACATCAGACGTAAAGAATATCATGACATTTTATGACTCACTGATAACCACCATGAGTCAGGATCCTTATCGCCCAAAATGGATACAGGGAGTATATCCCTCACTTGATGATATCAAGCGATACTGCGGCAACGAAGAATGCTACCTTGCTGTCAGGGAAGAGAAAATCATTGGATCCGTGATGATAGTGCATGACAGCGACGAAAATCATACACAGATCGCATGGAACGTTTCTGCCCCTAAAAATGAAATAACAACGTTGCACTTACTTGCTGTCGATCCAAAACTCCAAGGCAGAAGCATTGGTTTTAAGCTCATGAAATTTGCAGAAAACCTTTGCCGAGACAGAGGCGACAAGGTTATCCGACTTGATGCGCTTCCGGAAAACGTTCCCGGAAATAAGCTCTACCGAAAATGCGGCTATCATCTTGTTTCAAAGGAAACTCGTTTTTACGAAAGCGCAGGCTATATTGACTTCAACCTCTATGAACTTGCCTTATAGCGCTGTCTATCTTGACGATATTACCGAGTGCTGCCAGAAATGCGCCAAGTATGGCTTGAACTGCCATACTTACTGCAAGTTTGGTATATATGAGCCATACTTGCTGCAAATTTGGCAACTCGTGCCCAACTTGGCGCATTTTTGGCAGCGTCATTCCGGCAGTACCAACTTGGCGTCATTCCGGCAGCGCCAAGTGCCAGCACTAAAGCAATCAAAGAGCTTCAGGTATCTCGCGCAAAAATCAAAGCCACCTGCATAACAGGTAGCTTTATATTTCGCATGTCACTTGCACTCAACAGGCTAGAGCCTTGAAAAAAGACGGGAACGCATTTTTGCATTCCCGTCTTCCCCTGTAATTCTGCTAACTAAAAAACTACATCAGTTCAAATAGGCCATATTCACTTTTCTACGCACGCTTACGCAGAGCAATACCGGCAGCAATGCTCCCGATGGAAGCAATGGTAAAACCGGCTACCGTTGAGATGACCGTAGGATCGGACATGTCAGGAATGACACCCTTCTTGCCCGACTTAACCTTCTTCCCGGTCTTCCCGGTCTTTCCAACCTCGTTCTGCTGCTGGTTGTTGCCTTGGTTACCACCTTGGCTGCCGTTTTGGCTACTACCCTGATTGTTGCCCTGTCCGCCAGGCTGGGTAGCCGCCTTGGTAACCTTGAGCGTTCCTGCAACATAGGTAAAGTCATAATCACCGGCAGCACCGCCTGTTGGGGTCAGCTCGTGATCACCAACGCTCACGTCAGAGGCAGTAAGGGTTGGCGCAGTATACTGATAGGCTGTGTCGGCAGTCTCACCGTTCACAAATCCGGTAACGTTGAGCTTGAGTTTGGGAGCCTTCCCCTCTTCAATGGTCTCGCCCTCATACGTAGCGGTCAAGTGAGCCTTGCGAATGGTCCAACTGCCCGTCTTGGTGCCGGTTGTACCATCCTCCCATGTGTAGTTAACAGGATCGATAAGATCCATCACAACATCATAGGTACCGGCGTGAGTTGCGGCGATAGTTCCGTTGATGGCCACATTAAGATGAGCGGAGATGTCGTAGCCGTTGTGCTCCTGCCCATCGTAGTCGTAGTTTGTGGTCGTAGGAACGGCAACGGTGCCCTTCTCGACATCCATCATCATGGGAATCGTAAAGTCATAAGAGGTTCCATTTTTGATGGTTGCACGAACGACGTGATTCTTCTGAGCAGTCGTTGGCGTACCGGAAATGGTAGCCGTGCTCTTACGTGCCGCGACGTCATTTTCCATCGGGCTCAACGTTAAGCCGTCCGGCAGGTTTGCCATCGTAAACGTATCGTAACCCTTAGAAGCAGCCGCCCACGGAATGGTAACGGGCTCGTTGTAAGCCGCACCAACCTTGGCGGGAGAAATCTTGTTTGAAGGCAAAGTAATCCCGGCGGAATTGTCGGAATTCTGGAATCTCGTGTTTTCAATGTTGAGAACGCCGTCATCAGTAGTGGTAAGGTCCTGCTGAACAACGGTTGAATTCTTGACAGTCGAGGTACCTTTGTTATCAAGGCCTTTGTAGAAAGTAACGTTGTCAAAAGTTACGTTCGCGCCCGCCTCGACGCTCACTTCACCTTCGAAGATCATGTTCGATACCGTTCCATTAAAACCGGCAGGAAATACCACACGCGTTCCCTTTGCAACGTAACTGCTGTAGGGTTGAACGCGTGTACCGTTACCTAAATAGCTACTAGAGTAAGTGCTGGTAACATTGGTAACAGTGGTAGGAAACACAAAATCCGTCGTGGTCGATGAACTGCCGCCGACAGTCACTCTGGACGTGGTGAACTTCCATGTAGATGCCGCATCCATCGCCGGCTTGTTGTTCTTGTAGATTGACTGGAGGCTGCTGGATCCATAGCCGGACAACCAGTCACTAATTTCAAACGAACCATCTGCCAGCGCTTTTGTAGCAAATGGCGAGAAGAACAAGCAGCAGACAACAACTGCCACCGCAACGACAAGACGAACGTGCAGCCCCCTCTGTATGCACTTTTTATGCATATATTCGCTCCTAACCTTAGTTGCCCGTTCACAGACCATATGCTTTGAACGGGACTTTTGCATTTTTATTCCTTTTTTGAGCTGTAGTATCTTATCAAATAAGTTAGCTTAGGAAAACTAAAAGAAGGTACTTTTTGGAAGAAATGTTCAAACCGCTGTTTTTGTTAAAAGAATGGTATCAGGATATCCCAACGGATCGGATATATTCTCATTTTCCTTGCAGTGTTCCTGTCTCATGGTATGATATGTACAACGTACAACATTAGGAGAAGCAATGCCTGATGCAATGGTCACCGCACGAATGAGTACACAGAAAAAAGAAACCGGAGCCAAGCTGTTAAAAAGCTTGGATATATCCGCCTCTGAAGCAATCAACCAACTGTATGATTACATAATCAAGACCGGGCGGCTTCCCTTTGATTTGCCAGAAGACGGCACCTTGACTACGGAAAAAAGACTTGCTCAGGCAGTTAAACGCGTCAACGATATTCCCAAGGTGCCAGTAAGCAAAGAATTCTCCATGCTGAGCGATAACGAGATTCATCTCGCACGGCTTCGTAAAAAAGGACTTAGTCATACCAAAAATGGCAATCAGGAGTGCCTATGATGCGCGTCCTTGTTGATACCAATGTGCTTATCGACTTTCTCGCTCAACGAACTCCCTTCTTTGATGAAGCTCGCAAGCTACTCGTATTTGCGGAGATGGGAGACTACGAACTCTGGGCAAGCGCCTCGCAAATAAGCGATATTTTTTATGTTTTAAGCGAGGGTGGAAAAGCTTCTAAAACAGACGCAGCAAAAGCCGCTCTTATAAGTCTCCGGGGCATAATTAGAATTTGCGCTCCAGGAGGAGAAGAGACAGATAAAGCCCTTGAGTCAACATGGAGCGATTTTGAAGATGCCTTGCTCTATCAAACAGCAATGAGCCTGGGAGCTCGCTGTATTATTACCAGAAACGCTCAAGACTTTACCCTGAGTTCACTTCCCGTATATACCTGTCAGCAATTCTTTACTTGGATGGAACAGAAGCACCATCTTGCATATAAAGAGCTCACCTTTTAATTATGCTCCATTACCACCCTACGACGAGGGAATCGTCTTGACCATAAAGACAAAATAGACAAGGTGAAACACCCAAGCGCACAAGAGTACCACACAGCCAACTACGATGCCTCTTAGCCCCATCAAAATAAAGCCGATGCTCATGAGTAAGGTAACCGTAACCATGATGCGGATCTTGGCCTTTTTAGTCATGCCGCGACCTGCCGTATAATCAGCAAGATTATCCTGATACATCTTTGTGCTGGTAAACCACGTATTCAGTCTCTCGGAACTTCTCGCAAAGCAAAAGGCTGCAAGAAGCAAAAAAGGAACGGAGGGTAAAAACGGAATGACAGCGCCTATCGCACCCAGCACGACGCTGATACACCCGATAACGATGTACAGAATTTTCTTGATACTCATACGTTTTGTCCTTCGCTAAATACGTTGCTTCTTTTCCTTTTTTGATTCGATCACATGACGGAGCGCCATGATTGGATGGTGAAAAAGCATCCGCGGACCGGAAAATCTCATGACCTCTTTGATCTTCTCGCGCATCTCAGGCGTATAACAATGCACTCTGCAATTTGAACAGAACGTCTTTGTTTCCATAAAAGGACACCTGTCGATCTGCTGGCGAGCATAACGGTCAAGCTCGGCACACTCGGTGCACAGGGTAGATGTGCCCATTCGGCGGTGAACGTCCTTCCGAAAACCGACGTGCTTTTTATGGCAGTAAAGCAAGATCATAAGCGAAACGACTCTCTTCTCTCGCTCTCGTTTCGCGCCCGCACGACTATTTGCCACCTTCGCAGGTGATTGATTTGACCTTGAGTGCCCTGCAAGCGCCTTCTCGCTGGATTTACTCATCACACACATCAGCTGGTTCTCCCGTGCTCGACAGAATAAACCTCATCCGCAATTCCCATGGTTGACGCACGATGTGACACCAGCACAATGGTCTTGCCTGACCTTTCCTCATGGAGTGCCTTTAGAATCACGGCCTCATTAAGACTGTCAAGATTACTGGTTGGCTCGTCGAGCAGCACAAACGGAGCATCATGGAGAAACGCACGTGCAAGTCCTAAACGCTGACGTTCACCGCCGGAAAGCGTGTCTCCCAGCTCGCCTACGGGCGTGTCATAGCCGGCCGGCAATGACATGATGAAGTCATGAACGGACGCTTTCTTACAAGCGGCAATAATTTCATCGTCGGTGGCATCAAGCTTGGCAAGCCTCACATTATTGCGGATTGAATCGTGAAACAGATAGGTCTCCTGCGTCACAAAGCTTTCCATGTCGCGTAGATTGGAAGTGTTAATCTCATTGACACTTGTACCGGAAATTTGAATGCGTCCCTCTTGAACCTCCCAAAAACGCATAAAAAGTTTAAGCAGTGTGGATTTTCCGCTTCCGCTTTTTCCTACAATGCCGACAATCTTATTGGAGGGTACTTCGACGGAGAGACCGTCAAGGATTGTCTCTTCACTGTAAGCAAACGTGACTCGCTCTGCTGCAGCACCTCTAAACTCCACCGAAGCCTTGCCTTCAATCTCTTCCACAACGGGCTCTTCATCAAGAATGGCAAGCACACGGTTACCGGCTGCGAGGGTACTTTGCAATGTAGCCCCCAGCGCTGCCAGCGCCACAACGGGACCAAAAGAACTCATCAGAGCCAGAGTAGCTATGAGGCATCCATCAAAACTGCATAGAGACGCCGACAACGCAAGCATACCAAGGTCAAACAGAAGGATGATACTGTTTGTCACCGCACCGTTACGCCCGGCTATTCGCTTCATCCGCTCCTGGTCGTTGGCAAGCGCATCGGTCATACGATTCATCTCTGACAAGCGGGCATCGCCCCGCCCATATTGAATGGTTTCGGAAAGCCCGCGCAAGCTATCAAGCACAAACGATGAAAGCTCTCCTGATTTACAACGAAGCTTCAGACCTTCATTGCCACTGAGCCGAGCCGTCACCAATGGGATAATCGCTCCTACCGTTATATACGCAACGGCTGACAAGACTCCAAGTGCAACATGGAATGAACCGATAAACACCACCATAATGCAGCTGAACACACAAGCAATACAAATCGGCGAAATGGTATGAGCGTAAAACACCTCAAGGAGTTCAATGTCTGAAGTAATGACACTAATCAGATTGCCCTTGTCTTTACCCTCAAGCTTTGCGGGACAGAGCCTCCTGAGAGCGCTAAACACCTTATCGCGGATAAGTGCGAGCAGCTTAAAGGCGATAAAATGGTTACACGCCTGCTCCGCATATCGTAAAAATCCACGAGCTGTCGCAAAAATACCCAAGCAGATAAAAATCCCCGTCAGAGAAAGATACATGCCAAACGGCAGCGTTATCTCCTGCTGCAGGGCGACTAAAACTGCATAGCCTCCAAATATCGTAATAAAGGCGGCAAACAGATGGCCGACGACACCCATACATATTGCCAGCACCATATAACCCATAAGCGGTTTGACAAGACCGATGAGCGATGCCATCACCACAAAGCCACTCCTACTCTCTTGCTTTGTGTTCCGTTTCATGCGGCATCACCCCCTTGCGCATAACGTTCGAGTTCTTGCTGGGCACTCCAGAGTCTTGCGTAGGTTCCACCCTTAGCGAGAAGCTCTTCATGGATTCCCTCTTCAACAATGCTTCCTCGATCAAGGACGTAGATCTTATCCGCATCCGTAACGTTTGCAAGTCGGTGGGAAATGAGGATGACCGTCTTTTTTGCTGCCAGCGCATGAATCTGATCCATGATGTCATTCTCGCTTTCAACGTCAATATTTGACGTTGCTTCATCAAAGATGTAAATGGAACTGTCGTGCAGGAGAGCCCTTGCAAGTGCCAGCCGCTGGCGCTGGCCGCCGGAGAGATTAGAAGCCGACTCGTCAAGTTTTGTGTCAAGGCCCTTCTCGCTTTGTAAAAACCCTGCAAGATTAACCTGCTCAAGGGCACGCCAAAGGTCGTCATCCTGGGCACTCGGACGTGCCATCAGAAGGTTGTCACGAACGGTGCCTTTGAAGAGATAGCTCTGATGACTGACATACGTAATGTTTTTCATAAGGCTTGCTTCGGAAATTTCAGTTAAAGGCATAGTGCCGAAAAGTACTGACCCCTCATAGCCTTTATTGCGCCCCATAAGGATGGAGGCAACGGTAGATTTTCCACAACCTGACTCGCCAACCAACGCCGTAAAACTTCCTTTTGGAAAAGACAGATTAATGCCATGGAGAATCTCGCGCTCTGGCTCATAGGAAAAATGAATGGCTACGCACGTAATCGTAGCATCCGCGGGAACTTCGCCTGGTTTTTCTTCCGTCTCAGGAAGCGCAAGCAAGCGAAATATCTTATCGGCTGCCGCCATGCCATTCATGGCAATATGAAAAAAGCTGCCTAACATGCGCATAGGCAAAAAGAAATCGGCCGCCAAAAGGATTATCAATAAGCAGCCCGCCAAGTCAACGGCGTTTGCCCGAAATTGTGTCACGGCAAAAACGACGCCAAGCGCTGCACCTCCATAGGCAATCAAATCCATTACGGTAATGGAATTTAGCTGCATGGTCAGCACTTTCATGGTAATACGCCTAAACTCTTCAGCCTGTTCATTCATTTCTTTGTGCTTGAACTCGTCGGCCTGATAAATCTTGGCAGTTGTTAGACCTTGCAGATTTTCCAAAAACGTATCGCCAAGAGCGGTATAACGACCCCAATATTTTGCCAGTAATTTCTTTGCAAAGCGCTGCACTGCCACAATGGTAAGCGGAATGAGCGGTACACAGACAAGCAAAACTACCGCCGACGGCAAATTTACAAAGCTCAGCGCCACAAACAGTGTCAGTGGAGCCAGCATAGCGTAAAAGAATTGCGGAAGATACTGACCAAAATACGTTTCAAGTTGATCGACACCCTCAACGGCAACTTGGACGACTTCGCTGGTCTGAACCTGCTCGTTATAGGAGCTGCCCAACCTGAGCAGCTTACCGTAAATCTTCTCACGAAGAATCTTTTTAACCGATTTTGAACTGAGATATGCCATGCGACTTGACAGGGTGTTGCAGAAAAAACGCACCACAACAGCACCGACCGCTATGGCAACGACAGAGATTATCTGGTTTTTGCTGACTGTCTTTTCATAAAGGCCTTGCAGCAGATGGGCTATCTCCCACATCATGACAATGTTTGCCAAAAGGGAAATCCACTGCAAGGCAACATGAGCGGCAATGTACTTTTTACTTTCACCAACCATGGCGATAAGTTGCTTATTAAACATCTGAACAAGACTTTCGAGAAGAGTTTACGAATTCTAACTCTTCTATTTTACGTATCGCCGCTAAAAAAGCTACTTTGAATCAGAGGATAGCTCCCCCGACCTCTTTAATGTTTACCATTCTCTTTACACTCATAGCTTGCAAGCAAGTGCACAAATTCTCAGTCTTTCTCGGGCTCTCCCTGAGCATTTACAATCTTTTGGTAGAACTTTACAGCGTCGCGAACTTCTTCCGCATTGGGATGACCCTTTCTCATCCCGCCTATCAACTTCAAAGGACCAAAGGTATCAAATCCAACACATCCATACTCGCCAAGAATTTCTGCATGCGTTTCTTCTGCTATCTTTCGAATGCCATTCGTATGTGTTGCGCTTACCCTTCCACAGGTATAAATAAAAAACACCTTTTTATTTTTGGGAAGATTCTTCTCCGCATATTGAAGCACCAATTTGTGCATCTTTCCGTAATAAATCCCTGATGCAAAGCCTATTGCATCATATCCTGACAAGTCATCTATTTCCGGATGTGTCGCATCAATCAAAGTGACTTTATCCTCTTGCGCTATTGCATCAAGCAGCTTTTTTGTATTTTCATGGTGTTTGGAGTAATACACTATCGCAGTCTTCATGTTCTTCTCCCCACTTGTAAGCAATACATCTTCACTTTCGGATTGATTATAAGAGACATACTCGTCCTATATCCAATGAGATAAAAAGAACAAACTGCACCTACCACTTGTTCATAAGTGTCCCTGAACACCGCAACATCAACTTGATATTAAATGACCTTTACTCCGGCATCACGCAGGTCATGCTTGGTGTCTTCAAACGCCTTCTCATTTTTTGAAACAACCGCGCGCACATTGACTGTTGCCTTCAAGCCGTTTTTCAAAGCACCGAGAGCGGTCTCTTTAATACAAAAATTACCATCGAGGCCAATAATTTCAACTTCATCAGCGTTTAGTTCTTGAAGCCTCTGCAACAGTTTGGGATTTGAAAAAGCATCGCCTTCACGCTTGTCAAATACGTAATTAGAGACAACCGAAAGTCCGGCACCAAATTCTTTCTTTTTTGAAGCGCGCTCCCAAGGAAGCTTGTGTACAACGTATATGACCTGTTCGGGTTCATACTGGCTGATTATGTCATTACATGCTTCAATAAGGCCTTCGGTATTACGACGTTTCATAACATTGGTTTGAACATCAACGACAAGCAAAGCCTTCATAGCATTCCTTTCTCGGAAATAAACCTTCATAAAAAATTTTATCATACGGAATATCTGGATCATAATAACAACAAGGTTGTTATCTGTGTTTTCTGTATATATCCTTGCGATGGCCGATGCTGAACACTTCGATGATTAATGTGTCATTCTGAATCAGACAAAGGATTCTGTAATTCCCTACGCGATACCGCCATTCACCGGAACGATCTGCCGTAAGTCCCTTTCCTAACCGGTAGGGATCCATACAGCCTTCAAGGTTGTTCTCTATCCAAGAGAGAATTAATCGGGCAGTAAAGCGATCCATCTTCTTAAGCTGGCTCAAAGCTTTGCGGGTGTACTCAACATGAAAACTCATTTGAGTCCCAATTCGTTGATAACCTCGGCATGGTTAAATCGCCTGCCGTCATCAGAGGCAATTGCTTCTCTCAATACCTGCAAATCATCTTGATCTTCTATCTTTTCAAAAACAGCATCACGAATGAAATCAGAAATGCTCTTTCCTTCAAACTCAGCATACCGCCGAACCAACTCAGCATCCGGATCGTTAAGTCGAAGTGTCATAGTAGACATACTGCCCTCCTCTCAAATATGAATACATTGTATTCTATTTACTGGGATGACTGCGTATCACTTAGCACCTTCCTGTAATTTCGTACGATTTTCCACGTATGAAACGTTACGGCTTTATGTAATCAGATATTTATCTACAATGATTGCAAGCTATTTACATCAAGGAGCATACATGACTTCCATCCCTGAAGACTATGAATCGCAGTTGTCCCTCTATGACACCCAGCGTGCCATAGAACGCATCAAATACATTTTTCTTGCAAAGCTCTGTGCCGCACTCCATCTTGTGCGTGTAACGGCGCCTCTTATAGTGGATCCCGAAACAGGTATGAACGACAACCTCAGTGGTACTGAGAGGCCGGTAAGCTTTGACACGCCAGCCATTGGCAAAGACGCCGAGGTTGTACAATCGCTTGCAAAGTGGAAACGCTATGCGCTGCACCGCTATGACTTCAATGTGGGAAAAGGCCTCGTATGTGACATGAACGCCATTCGCCGTGATGAGGAACTTGACAACTTACACTCTATTTACGTGGATCAATGGGACTGGGAAAAGGTCATTGGCGAGAAGGACCGCACACCTGCCTATCTCAAAGATACCGTTAATCGTATTGTCACGGCCATCTGCGGAACACTTGACGAGCTGAAATGGCACTATCCTCAGCTGGAAACGGAACTCAACCGTACCGTTACCTTTATAACCACGCAAGAGCTGGAAGACCTCTATCCGGAGCTTACGCCCACCGAACGAGAAAACCGCTTTGTCGCTAAGCACCATACCACCTTCATTGTCGGCATCGGAGAGACTCTGCGTTCAGGTAAGCCTCATGACAAACGTTCCCCTGACTATGACGACTGGCATCTTAATGGTGACCTGCTCTTCTGGGATGATGTTCTCGGCTGTGCCCTTGAAATCAGCAGCATGGGCATCCGCGTAAGCCCCGCATCACTTGACAGACAGCTCTCCGTCTCAGGCTGTGATGACCGCCGGAAACTGCCGTTTCACAAGATGCTTCTTGAGAATAAACTGCCTTGTACCATTGGCGGCGGTATCGGTCAGAGCCGTCTCTGTATGTTGCTTTTAGGCAAGGCGCATGTGGGAGAAGTACAGGCATCCATTTGGGATAGCGATACCATCCAGGCATGCCAAGAGGCCGGAGTTCAGCTGCTGTAAAATCTCTACTGGTAGCGGAGCGATTCTATCGGATTGAGCTTTGCTGCCCGTCGTGCGGGCCACCAGCCAAACACAAGCCCAATTCCAATGCAAATTCCTGAAGTCACAGCCACGATTGACGGGGTAATGATAGGCGTAATCGCAGTCTCCAAGTGCATAAGGGTTGAAGCCGATCCCGCTAAGGCCAGCGCTCCGGCGTAACCAAGAGCAACTCCAATAACACCGCCCGAAATGCAGAGCAGTATCGATTCGCATAAGAACTGCTTCGTAATATCGGCGGCACGCGCGCCAAGCGCCTTACGCAGGCCAATCTCACGAATTCGCTCCGTCACATTGGTAAGCATCATATTCATGATGCCGATACCGCCAACCAAAAGTGAAATACTGGCGATGGCTGTTACAAGTATCTGAAATGAAGCCATTGTGGAGTTGAGCTGGTCAATGATGGAGGACAGTGTCATGACGTACACGCGATCATCTTCCCCTTCAGGAATGGCAAACCAATCAAACAACCAGGCCTTTGTTTGATCCGCCAGAGACTTCATGTCAACGTTTTCGCGTGCATATCCAAAAATCTGACTGATTGTTTTGGTACCCGAAACGCGCGTCGTAAACGTTGAATACGGCAGATAGCACAGAAGAGTATCACTTCCTCCTCCCATCCTTTGACCACTGTCGCATACGCCGATTACGGTATAGGTATTGTCATCGATGCGGACCGTCTTACCAATGGCATCTTTCTCATTTCCGTAGAGCTTCTCGGCAGCAACTCGATCAAGAACAACGTTTTTTGCCACATTGTCCACGTCCGATTGCGAGAAGAGCGAGCCTGCTGAAGCCTTGAATCCCATCGCAGTGAAATACTCAGGCTGACAGCCGATAATCTGCGTGTCAAACTGCTTCTCAATCGAATCAATACGGCCGGCACTGGAGTCAATACCGGTCACAAATTCATAGCCGGGAACACTCATTGCCAGCTGATCTAAATCCTGCTGCGTCACCCCTCGATCAGGCCACGCATATATGCTCACCATTCGAGATTGATTGAGACCCAGTGAGCCCACCAGGGAGTATTTAATGCCATCGATAAGAGCCGTCATGGCGATGACCGCACTGATTCCAATTACAATTCCAAGCACGGTCAATAGACTGCGCGCACGATTGGCATTGAAAGCAGAGAGGGTTTCATGAAGCAGGTCGCGAAGCCTCATAGAGATGCACCTCCTGCCATCCTTTGCACACCATGATGCAACACATATTCTTGTTCCTGCTCAGCCGTAAGCAAGCGTCCGTCGCGGATATGCACAACGCGATCAGCCCATGTGGCAATTTCGGGATCATGGGTAATGAGCACGATGGTCTTACCGCGATCCTGCATGGCTCGAAACGTTTTGAGTACCATTTCGCCCGTTGCGGAATCAAGATTACCCGTGGGTTCATCGGCAAGAATCACCGCAGGATCGTTAACCAACGCACGTGCAATGGCTACGCGTTGAATCTGACCGCCGGAAAGTTCATTGGATTTATGGTCATAGTAATCCTCAGGCAAGCCCACCGACCGCAACGCCTTCCAGGCACGAAGTTCCCTTTCTGCAACCGGTATATCGGAGTAGATGAGCGGAAGAACAACATTGCGCAACACGGTAGTTCGGGGCAGAAGATTAAACGACTGGAACACAAAGCCAAGACGCGTTGCGCGAATCTCAGCAAGATCATCGTCGGAAAGATTGGCAACCTCAAGACCTTCAAGCTTATAAGAACCCGAGGTAGGCGTATCAAGACAACCGAGGATATTCATAAGAGTTGATTTGCCCGAT
>SKEH01000847.1_pt1 | contig 15551 bp, 12 predicted proteins | sample 4826571 | NCBI WGS metagenome assembly SKEH01 (sample SAMN11008814, study PRJNA524170) | human gut metagenome | biome: Human fecal sample; material: Feces; isolation source: fecal sample from pouch patient p29 | host: Homo sapiens | place: Israel: Tel-Aviv | collected 2016-09-14 | reverse complement strand
CGTTGTCAGACAAAAACGCCTGAATAGTTACGTGATTCTCCACATTACCAACCATATTCTCAATCAGCGCGGAAGCCAAAACGAATAAGCCGATAATGAAGAGCGACAGAAATATGGTAACAACGGCACCAAAGGCAGTTGACCAATTTCTCCTAAAGTGATGACCTGCCTCACGCAGAGAATAGCCAAAATTAGAGAGCACCATAATAGCCATAGCCCCCCTTCTCCTGGTCGCGTACAATATGACCAGCTTCAAGTGCAATAACACGTTTACGCAAAGAATCGACCATTTCTCGGTCATGTGTTGCCATTACAACGGTAGTTCCGGCACGATTAATGCGATCAAGCAATTTCATAATGCCGAGCGAGATAGCCGGATCAAGGTTTCCCGTAGGCTCGTCGCAGATAAGAAGAGGCGGACGATTGACCATTGCACGAGCAACGGACACACGCTGCTGCTCTCCGCCGGAAAGCTGATCGGGATAGGCGTCCATCTTCTGTCCCAAACCAACAAGGCGGAGTACCTCCGGAACCTGAACGTTAATGATGGAACGCGGTTTACCAATGCACTCAAGCGCAAAAGACACGTTTTGATACACGGTTTTATCGGGAAGAAGCTTAAAGTCCTGGTATACCGTGCCAATCTGACGACGCAGGTAAGGAACCTTGGAATTGCGCATACGCGTCAGATCTCGTCCCGCAATGATTACCTTGCCGCTCGTTGCTTTTTGCTCACGCGTAATGAGGCGAAGCAGAGAAGACTTGCCGGAACCGGAGTGACCAACAACAAAGACGAACTCACCCGGATAGATATCGGCGCTGATACCGTCAAGAGCCGGCTTATCAGGCTGAGACGGATACACGAGCGTTGCATTCTGGAACGAAATGGCGGGAGTTCCCGTATGAGAAACTTCCGGTGACTCTTCCATGGCAAGATCGGCAAACAAGCTCGCGCGATCGGACGAACCCGGCGCCGGCTCCTTCTGCTCTTCCGCCGTTACGACATGAACACCGTCAGCAGTATCAAGCGGATCAAACGAGCCGGTACTTGAAGCTGCCACGTTCTGCTCGCTATATGCACCTTCAGGGTTATCTACACCTGGCACTTGTGAGTCAAAACGCCCATCCACGCTGGCATTATGCTGTTCATCGGTACGAAAATGATTAGCCACAGATGCTCCTTTTCATATACCGTAGAAATAGATACGGGAGCTATTTTACCAAACACGCAGGTATTTAACTAAACCACCACGTAGTTTTTTACATTATTGCCTGAAAAGACTTAAAACCTTCACCAAATGCCTCATGAACCTCTGAAACAAAGACTAGTGCTTCGGGGTCAATATCGGCTACGATTTCCCGCAATTGAATTGATTCGGCACGATTTAATACCACGAGAAGAACCGGTTTGTTGTTACCACTCCACACCCCACGTGCCTGCAGCTCTGTACATCCACGATTGAGGGAATACAGGATTTCGTGGGCTATCGTGTCGTGCTCTTTTGAAATGATATATGCCGCCCGCTCTGATCTGGGGCCGTCCACTATGTAGTCAAGTACTTTTCCGGTAATGAACATGGCCAAGGTTGAGTAGAGGGCGTTCTCCAGGGAAAACACCGGCACGGCCACAATGATAATCACCATATCAACGATGATGACCGATGTTCCCATGGGCATAAGAAACTTCTTGGCAACCGCTTGGGCAATAATGTCCGTACCGCCGGTATTTGCTCCGGCGCGAAACACCAAGCCCAAGCCGACGCCACAAATAATTCCACCCCAAAGCGCCGAGAGTATCAGATCGTGCTTTCCGAGTACCGGAAGAAACGGCGCGAGAAGGTCGATAAACAGCGAAGAAATCATGAAGCCCACGATGCTGCGAATTAAATAACTCCTGTTTCCTCCGCGCACCACAAAGAGGATCAAAATGATGTTCATGGCAATGGTTTGCGCACCAATGGGGAGCTCTATACCGGCAGTTGCCGCTACGGCATGAAAGACCGTTGCGAGACCGGTAATGCCACCGGCGGCGATACCATAAGGGGCCTCAAAACAGTCAATGCCGACGGCGAAAAGGGCAGAGCCAAGAACAATGAGAAGAGCGTCTCGGATAAGATTGCGTACATTCATCTTTTTCATGATGCGTCTTTCTGAGAGGTGCGCCAACGGTGATATGCAATGATGAAAGGATCCAGATCTCCGTCATCAAGCACCGCATCAACATTCCCTGTTTCTTCTCCGGTACGAAGATCTTTTACCAGCTGATAGGGATACAGGACATAGCTGCGAATCTGACTTCCAAATGAGATCTCATGTTTGGGTCCGCGAAGCTCATCAAGCTCGGCTTCACGTTTTTCTCGCTCAATCTCGTACAGACGGGATCGCAAAATATTCATGGCGGCAGCTTTGTTCTGCAGCTGGCTCCGTTCGTTTTGGCAGGTAACAACTACTCCGGTAGGAATATGCGTAATGCGAACTGCAGAGTCAGTGGTATTGACTCCCTGACCTCCGGGACCGGAAGCATGGTACACATCGATACGCAAATCGCTCGGATCTATGTCTACTTCAATCTCGGCCGGAAGAACGGGAAGAACTTCAACTCCCGCAAAGCTTGTTTGACGACGCTTTTTATCGTCCGTGGGGGAAATGCGAACAAGACGATGGACACCTTGCTCGGCGCGGAGCATTCCGTATGCGTTTTTTCCCGATACCGTAAACGTTGCACGATCAATGCCGATGACCTCGGCAGGAGTTGCCTCAGCAATATCCACGCTCCAGCCCCGACGGGCCGCATAGCGCAAATACATATGAAAGAGCATGTCCGCCCAGTCTTGCGCCTCAAGACCACCTTGCCCGGGCTTGACCGTCACAATGGCATCACCGTGATCGAGTTCATCGGTAAACCAGCTTGAAAGCTCCAGCTCTGAAAGATCACGCGCAAGAGAATCCGCTAAGTGTTCCGACTCAGCGAGAAGTCCGGTATCTTCCGTCTCACTGCCAAGCTCCAGTGCAGTTTTTGCATCCTCGAGTTTTGCACGGGCGGCATCAATGCCTGCGACATCGTCCTTGAGGCTTGCAAGGCGAGCCATCGTCTGACGCGCAAAGTCAGCGTCGTTCCAGAAGTCAGCTTTAGCGCTTATCTGAGTTAAACTTGCAATTTCCTCGCGCTTCTCGTCAATGTGCAGATAACTCTCTACTTCATCAAGGCGAGCGGTCAGAGCATCCAAGGAGACATGCTCAACTTCAGCCATAACTTACCTATTCTTGCCGTGGCAGTTCTTGAACTTCTTACCGCTCCCGCAAGGACAGGGGTCATTGCGTCCAACGTTAACGTATGGATTTGGATCATCGGATTTTCTGTATGTTGCAACTGATGAAGAACCGGGGCCGGAGCCTTGCGGATGTTTACCGACTGCAGCCGCGCGGTTCTTGACCATTGCAGATCCACGACCTTGCGCCTGCTGTTGATCTCCGTCCATCTCTTCTCCGCCTGAATACGTTGCATCCTTAAGCGTTGTAGGCTCTTCCTCAACCTGAAGCTGCGCACGTGGACGATTGATGAGCTCAAGGCGAAGAATGGTGCGGAGGAAATCCTCATACATGGTATTTACAAGCAAGGTAAAGGCAGCATAAGCCTCAGTCTTATACTCGACCAAAGGATCGCGCTGACCAAAACCACGCAGCCCGATACCCGTCTTGAGATAGTCCATCTCCTGGAGGTATGTCATCCAGCGGGTGTCAATCACACGGAGCATAACCTGAGCCGAAAGCTCCTGGATAACTTCTTCTCCGAGTCGCTCGGACTTCTCCTTAAATACTTCTTTAATAAAGTCGGTCACTTTTCCAGAAATGCCGTCAATCTTCTCGTCTTGAGAGAACTCAGGTACATCTTTGCGCCCGGTAAGTTCTTTAAGCCACTTGGCAAGTCCGTCAAGATCCCACTCTTCACGCGGACCTGCACAACACTCGTCAACGACGCGCTTTGCCGTTGCTGCCGTTACGTCTTCAATAAGCGCCATGAGGTCTTTGCCATCGAGAATTTTGTTGCGCTCTCCGTAGATAACCTGGCGCTGCTTGTTCATAACGTCATCGTAATCAAGGACGTTCTTACGCATGGCGAAGTTGACTTCCTCAACTTTATGCTGTGCGCCTTCGACGGCTCGGGTAACAATCTTTGCCTGGATTGGCCGATCATCCGGCATGTCGTAGCGCTTCATCATGGCGGAGATACGATTCATACGATCCCCACCAAAGCGGCGCATCAAATCGTCCTCAAGAGAGAGATAAAACTCGGTCTCACCGGGATCTCCCTGACGGCCGGAACGGCCGCGGAGCTGATTATCAATACGTCGGCTTTCGTGACGCTCGGTGCCTATAACGCACAGACCTCCTGCGTCAAGTACGTGCTGACGCTCTTTCTGGCAAATCTCATCTGCGGAAGCCTTTGCGTCCGCACGCTGCTGAGCCGTTGCCTCTTCAGGATCGATACCCTGCTCACGAAGCAAATCTTCGGCCAAAACATCAGGATTTCCGCCAAGCAAAATATCCGTACCACGGCCGGCCATGTTCGTTGCAATGGTAACGGCACCTTCTCGACCCGCCTGTGCAACAATTTGTGCTTCTCGCTCATGGAACTTTGCATTCAAAACACTGTGCTCAATGCCCTTCTTTTCAAGAAGGCGAGAAATACGCTCTGAGTTGTCAATGGAAACCGTGCCGACAAGAACCGGCTGTCCCTTAGCATGGCGCTCTTCGACGTCATCAACGACTGCGTGGAACTTTGCGTCAATGGTGCGATACACCAAATCGTCATGATCAACACGGATGACCGGGCGATTGGGAGGAATGACCTGTACGGGCACATGGTAGACCTCACGAAACTCCGCGTCCTCCGTCATTGCCGTACCCGTCATACCGGAGAGCTTCTTATACATCAAGAAGTAGTTCTGGAGCGTAATGGTTGCAAGAGTCTGATTTTCTTCCCGAACCTCAACGCCTTCTTTTGCCTCAATTGCCTGGTGAAGACCCTCAGAGTACCGTCTGCCTTCCATGATACGGCCGGTAAACTCATCAACAATCTTAACTTCGCCGTCCATGACAACATACTGTTGATCACGATGGAACATAAACTCGGCTTTCAGCGCCTGCTGAAGATGATTGACGAGCTGTCCTGCATCATCACCATAAATTTCCATGCCAAGCGCGCGTTCAACTTTTGCAAGACCTGTATCCGTTGTGGCAATGGTGTGCTTTGCCTCATCCATCTCAAAGTCAACCTCAGGAATAAGCCCGCGAACGGCCCGGGCAAAATCCCTATAGGTACCTGCCGACTTAGTGCCCGCTCCAGAGATAATAAGCGGAGTACGAGCCTCATCGATAAGGATTGAGTCCACCTCGTCTACAATGGCAAAATTGTGACCACGCTGAACGCGCATATCAGGACGGGTGACCATATTGTCTCGGAGGTAGTCAAAGCCGAATTCAGAGTTTGTACCATAGGTAACATCTGCCTCATAGGCAGGCTTTTTCAAGCTCAGACGCATACCATTCTGAAGCAGGCCAACCGTCATGCCTAAGAACTTGTAAATTTTACCCATCCACTCGGAGTCACGCTTTGCAAGGTAGTCGTTGACCGTAACAATGTGAACGCCGTCTCCGGAAAGCGCATTAAGGTACCCTGCCAGCGTAGACACAAGGGTCTTGCCCTCGCCGGTTTTCATCTCTGCAATAGTGCCCTTATGCAGTGCAATACCACCAACGAGCTGCACGTCAAAGTGGCGCAGACCGGTTGTTCTTACCGATGCTTCTCGGACCGTGGCAAACGCCTCAGGAAGTAAGTCATCAAGACTTTCTCCTTTTGCATACCGCTCCTTGAATTTCTTGGTTTGCCCGCGAAGCTCTTCGTCAGACATTGCCTGCATCTGAGGCTCGAGGTTTGTAATTTGAGTTGCGATTTTCTCAAACGCTTTGATGTCTTTGTCTGCTCCAAACGAGAGAACTTTAGAGAGAAAATTTGCCATGTCCGTCCTTTAGGTATGAGTCGTTCTTCTATAAGAGACAATTTTCATGAACCGCTTAATTCTATCTCATTTTTTTCTGTAATTGTGACAGGATACTTCTCTATTTCTCACACCATGTATATTACAGAATTGCCATCTCTTGCCATCCCCAAATTGTCGCCTTCCTACCCTAGCGTTTCTCATGGTCTTTCTTATGGTATTTCGATTGTTGAATCTTCAATGCGCATCTTCTTCCTTTGCTGTTCAGGTTGGTTAGCAAAACCCTCTGATGCCATCATACGAAGCTCCTTTGAGGGAACTTCGTCTCTCTGCTTAAGAAAACGCCTGATGTATACGGTATAGTACTGCTGAGCCTCAGATGTTCTGCCGCACGCTTTCATCGCCTTGATAAATGCAATAGCTGAATCCTCCTTGTCTTCATCGACAAGTACCGCATTTTCGGCAAGTAATACTGCAAGCCGACTATATCCTGCTCGCAGCGCAGCTTCTGATCCAGCCGTCATTATTTCAACGTACTTTTGGCTCAAATTTCTTCTCATAGATTCGACATAGGTAAAGGCATCGTCAGATGGTACATAGAGATCTCCGCGATAAACCATTCTTACTTCTTGGGACAGTCTCACAAGTTCATCATCATGAGAAGCAGACGTTACCATCCGGGCAAGTTCTTCAAAACGGTCAACATCTACCGAAAAAATATCATTGTTGAGTGAGATGGTCTTCTCGCCACGTATTGAAATAATCGGGTCAAGCGTTTTGTCAACAGACCCAACAACTTTTCTAATAACTCGAGTTGCTTGGTAGATTTTTTCCATCCCGGACTCATAGGGACAATTTGGCCAGAGCGCATCGACAATAGCGTAGCGGCGCGCGGCATGCTTGCGAGAGAGTGCCAAATAAATGAGGAGCAGCTTGGCATAACGTTTTCCAAGAGCATTCTCCGGCACCACTACACCATTAACCGAGAGAGAAAATCCGCCCAGTATAGATAGATAAATACCTCGCTTCTCAACTGTTTCTGAAGCTGAAGATTGCTCCCTTTCATCGCTTTCATTTTCGACCGCTTGCGCTTGCTTATTGTACGGCAGCACGTTCACCATATGTTTCCATGTCTCAGGAACAAAACGAGCAAGTTCTTCCGAAAAATGTCCGATTCCTTGCAAGAGGGCTCGAAGTAACCAAAGTGCGTCTTGGGGAATGGAGCTTGCCAGTGTTTCTGTCTCCATCGAGGGTCGAGATCCTGAAAATGAATCCATTGCATTAAGAATCACCTGATAAACCGCATAAAGTGAAGAATTAACAATCCATCGAGTTCTTCCTTCTTTTGGCAGCTCTCCGAGCATAAAACTCGCAACTACTGCCAGTATCGATCCGGCCTCAAAAAGATAATCGCTGTGTACTTTTTCTGCGAGAAGAGCCGCATTATGTGCATGTATGTGCGCACGCGCGTATGCCTTATTTCTCATATCCAAAATACTTGCAGAGAGAAGCTCTACCACCTGCGCAATGGTATCTCCTCGCTCCTCTGACTGAGCACTGTACCGCTCTATTTCATAGATTGTGTTCGCGTCTGTCTCTTGCTGCTCAGCAAACTGGAGGCTGCGAATGATACCGACATAGCTTTTAATCCCCACGATACCCGAAGCCTCAAGAAACGAGACTGCCCCGTTAACCTGAGAAGGGCTCACTGTTTCTGGAAGTTTCAACAGTATCCGAAGAATCTCGTTATCGATAGTCAAAAGCGCAGAAGAAAGCGTGTTCTTTTGGCCATAACAAGAGTTCAAGCTCAATAGTCGATGTGCATCCAACAACTTGCCCACCCTTATAAGCGAGAATACTTTCCTGTGTAATAACAAACAACGAGCTGTTTCACTATTTACATCGATACTTTCCGAAATAAACGGCAGCGGCTTAACAACCAACATCCGTGCGGAGGCGATAAGAGCGCTTCCGCTTATAAAAGCATCTGATGAGGCGATTGTTTTGTTTGAAATAAGTGAACCCAATTCTTTGTGTTTTGATGCACCACACATCATACAAGAAAGTACTCCTCCGAGTGCATGGATATTATCCGAGGAAAGAACCTCTCTGTTCCGAACCATCAGGAATGAGTTATTAACAAGCTTACTCTCACCCGCATCAATTAGCTCAACTGCATTGGGCAAAACAAGACTCCATGCATTATTCTCTCCTAATAGCCTGCAGACAACTGACATGCGCTTGAAATCCCGACGCATCTTTAATAGAAGCGCTGCCTTCTGTAGCGCGATTTCCATGAAATGCGCGTATCTTCTTAATATCGGAACGCATGCCTCTAAAAGATCGGGGCGATTATTTAGTAGGCAATTAAAATGTTTTCTCGCGCTATCAATTCCAAAAAACGGAACGTTTATTTCAAAAAATGTCATGTATTCGGTGGCTTTCTTACCTGCAACGGTTTCAATATCTTGAAACGATCCTCTCCCCAAGAGGAGCAAAATAACTCGAGCAATCAATTCCTCATGACAAAGTGATTCCCGTACAGTGGCAAGAAGCAGAGTTACCAATGCTTCTTGGAATCCTACTCCCAAAGAACCGTCAGGTGTATCAAGCATCGACTCCTGCAAAGCTCCTACAAGTCCCGGAATTCTTCTCGTCAGCTTTACAGCGCGTATCTTTTTAGCATTCGAAACTTTTGAGCCGCCCTCGTCAAGCAATAGCTCCTGGGCACCAAAAACAAGACAATTTGGAATTTCTTCGACAATCTGAGCGGCCTCTGGCAGACATGAAATGATAACAGCGCACCCTGCAGATCTTAGTCTCATAAAAGCACGCGCTTGCTTAATAACGAAAGCTTCATCGGACTCGGGCACATCGTCAAAGAACGCAATGCGAGGCTTTTTAGACGACTTGTACCGAGAAATATCATATGATTTCCGGCTGATATAGGTAGTTGCCTCTTTCGGGCTATATCCAGAAAGCGAAAAATCGTAGCACTTCCATCCACGATAGTCAGCAAACGCACGGAGCTCACGCATAAGTGTTGTCTTACCCATCCGGGGTTCTGCACAAAGAATGAGGATTTTCTCACGAGCTTGTGAATCAAGAAACTTATTCACTATAAGTGACCGACCAAAAAGCTTCTCGTGTACATTCTCGCATACATCGCCGTGATTTTGTTTTAGTACATTGTTTTTATGTACCTCAGAATTGCCCTGAAACATGTAATCCCCCCTATACATAAGTTCCACCATCGGACAGTCTTGCTATTACAAAACCGGTACTAATAGATTGCTACCAAACGCAATTCTTTATTTTAAGAAGTCGGTAATCGGTATGCTTAAATTTGACAGATAACGGTCAAATACGCGTCAAATAACAATTAAAAATATGAAAATATCAAAATGACTGTTGAAAACTTCATAAAACTCACCGTAACGACATGCTTTATGTCACTGACAATTGTTTGTAGGCGCCAACCAACCAAAGCTAAAAGAGCTGCTCGACATTTTTAATAACTCATACCAGTAACAATGTTGAAAATGTTGAAAACAATTGGTAAAAATTTGTTAATTTGGAGTCTTTACCAAACATGAGAATAAACGGAGATTTTATGAAGACGGTGAACGGTATGGAAAAACAATGCGTTCATAGGTTCATCAAATAATCTCGACAATTTCTACAAATTTGAGCTCATTTGGATCAATGGAATTTTGAGGCTTAGGATCGAAAAAGCTTCTGAATCTCCGAGCCTTGAGGGTGTAAAACTTTGTGCTCCTACTCAATTTCTCCGGCCTTATCGTTAACATCGTAACGGCCTTGAGGCGTGGAATTTTAGCTTCCAGTAATCTTCAAATCTGTCGGTATGTATCTGGCGGTATTATTCTCTTTCTTCAGAAGCTCACTCTCGGCAGTGCGCATGCATCCTCTTCTTTTAGAGCCTCCTTCCCCATCCCCTCAAGCTCTAAAAGTCACCAGTAACGGATGTTTTGTCTAATTCCTTTGCAAACGGATTGTTTACGGGTGGTTTTTTGAAGCAAAACGTGTGTTTACTTGTGGTTTCATATCGATTTGAGCGTTTAGTGGTGAATCGAATCACTCGTAAAGAGCGCTCTTGCGGGGTTTTTGAAATCTATGCGTTTAGTGGTGGTTTTAAAAGAGACTCTCCGGCACGCACAAAGACAAGCACCGCGAAGAAGCGAAACGTCGAGAAGAAATAACGTCTCTTGATAGCAAATGCCCCTTGTTGGTCAGCGACGTCCTGCTCTCCCACGGACTTCCTCCGCAGTACCATCGGCGCTCGGGAGCTTAACTTCTGGGTTCGGAATGGGACCAGGTGTGCCTTCCCTGCCATAATCGCTGACCAACAAGGGGTATTCGACTGTCAAAGGGGTGTCCTTTGTACCCTGAGGGCCGCACAGTGTGATATGTATCGAGACCTTTTAGAAGCGTCGCACAAACACAAAAGAAAAAGAAGAACTCGACCGATTAGTATTGCTCGACTAAATGCGTTGCCGCACGTACATCTGCAACCTATCAACCTCGTAGTCTACAAGGGGTCTTACCGAAAGGAAAACTCATCTTGGGATGGGCTTCCCGCTTAGATGCTTTCAGCGGTTATCCCAACCGGACTCAGCTACCGGGCCGTGCCATTGGTTGACAACCCGTACACCGGAGGTCCGTCCACCCCGGTCCTCTCGTACTAGGGGCAGCCTCCCTCAATTTTCCTACGCCCACAGAGGATAGGGACCGAACTGTCTCACGACGTTCTGAACCCAGCTCGCGTACCGCTTTAAATGGCGAACAGCCATACCCTTGGGACCTGCTCCAGCCCCAGGATGCGATGAGCCGACATCGAGGTGCCAAACCTTCCCGTCGATGTGGACTCTTGGGGAAGATCAGCCTGTTATCCCCGGAGTACCTTTTATCCGTTGAGCGACGGCCATACCACTCTGAGCCGCCGGATCACTAGAACCTGGTTTCCCATCTGCTCGGCTTGTAGGCCTCGCAGTCAAGCCTGCTTATGCTCTTGCACTCAAAAGAATGGTTGCCGACCATTCTGAGCAGACCTTACGTGCGCCTCCGTTACATTTTAGGAGGCGACCGCCCCAGTCAAACTACCCACCTGACACGGTCCCCACGCCGGATAACGGTCGCAGGTTAGGATGCCGAAACGTCGAGGGTGGTATTCCAAGGGTGACTCCCCAGAAACTGGCGTCCCTGGTTCAAAGTCTCCCACCTATCCTCTACACGACGAACCGGCAGCCAATGTCAAGCTGCAGTAAAGGTTCACGGGGTCTTTCCGTCCTTCTGCGGGTAAGTCGCATCTTCACGACTAGTGCAATTTCACCGGGTCTATGGTTGAGACAGCGTCCAAATCGTTACGCCTTTCGTGCAGGTCGGAACTTACCCGACAAGGAATTTCGCTACCTTAGGACCGTTATAGTTACGGCCGCCGTTTACCGGGGCTTAGATTCGCTGCTTCGCATTCGCTAACAACTCCTCGTGACCTTCCGGCACCGGGCAGGCGTCAGACCCTATACGTCGTCTTACGACTTCAGCAGAGTCCTGTGTTTTTGATAAACAGTCGCTTGGACCTATTTACTGTGACCGGCCGAGGCTCAAAGAGCGTGTCTTATCACCCAAACCGGCACCCCTTCTCCCGAAGTTACGGGGCAATTTTGCCGAGTTCCTTAACCATAGTTCTCCCGATCGCCTTGGTATGCTCTACCCACCTACCTGTGTCGGTTTTGGTACGGGCTCCAACAGACTCCCTAGAGGTTTTTCTTGGAAGTATGGGCTCACTCACTTCACTCAATTGCTTCGTCCAACACCTCAGCTTATGAGAAGCGCATTTTACAACTTCTCAACCTACGTGTTATCACGGGGACGTCCAGAACCCCGCCGAGCTACCCTTCTTCGTCACCCCATCGGTATAGCGCCTATATGGAGGGACAGGAATATCTACCTGTTGTGCATCGACTACGCCTTCCGGCCTCGCCTTAGCTCCCGCCTAACCCTGGGAGGATTAGCCTTGCCCAGGAACCCTTAGGTGTACGGCGGACGAGTTTTTTACTCGTCTTTCGTTACTCATGCCAGCATTCTCACTTCTTATAAGTCCACCGTGGGTTATCCCACGGCTTCAACCCATATAAGAAAGCTCCCCTACCACTCACACATACGTGCAAGTCCGCCGCTTCGGTACAATGCTTAGCCCCGTATATTGTCGGCGCATGTCCACTCGACCAGTGAGCTATTACGCACTCTTTAAATGAATGGCTGCTTCTAAGCCAACATCCTGGTTGTCTGAGCAAACGCACATCCTTTGCCACTTAGCATTGATTTTGGGACCTTAGCGGGCGGTCTGGGCTGTTTCCCTTTCGAATACACAGCTTAGCCCACATATTCTGACTCCCGGATTTAGACCCTATGGTATTCGGAGTTTGATTAATCTTGGTAGGCGGTGAAGCCCCCGCAACTATTCAGTGCTCTACCCCCACGGGTAAACATCCGAGGCTAGCCCTAAAGCTATTTCGGGGAGAACGAGATATCTCCAGGTTTGATAGGCCTTTCACTCCTATCCACAAGTCATCCCCTCAGTTTTCAACCTAAGTGGGTTCGGCCCTCCACGGGGTCTTACCCCCGCTTCAGCCTGCTCATGGATAGCTCACCTGGCTTCGCGTCTACGACATGCGACTCACTCGCCCTATTCAGACTCGCTTTCGCTGCGGCTCGCTTTCTAGCTTAACCTTGCCACATACCGTAACTCGCTGGCTCATTCTACAAAAGGCACGCCGTCACAGACAAAAGTCTGCTCCGACTGCTTGTAGGCAAACGGTTTCAGGTACTATTTCACTCCCCTCATCGGGGTACTTTTCACCTTTCCCTCACGGTACTGGTTCACTATCGGTCACAAGAGAGTATTTAGGATTGGAGGGTGGACCCCCCAGATTCCCACCGGGTTTCACGTGTCCGGCAGTACTCAGGTGCCACACGAGAAGACATCGCAGATTCGCGTACGGGGCTTTAACCCTCTTCGGCCGACCTTTCCATGCCGTTTTGCTTCCACGATGTTTTGTAACTTCTGTAGTGTGTGGTCCTACAACCCCGAAAGCGCTTGCGCAACTTCCGGTTTGTCCTATATCCCCGTTCGCTCGCCACTACTTGGGGAATCTCGTTTGATTTCTCTTCCTCGGGGTACTGAGATGTTTCAGTTCCCCCGGTTACCTCCTCTTCGCCTATATATTCAGCGAGAAGTACTAGATGATTAAATCTAGTGGGTTTTCCCATTCGGAAATCCACGGGTCACAGGTTATGTGCACCTTACCGTGGCTTATCGCAGCTTATCACGTCCTTCATCGGCTTCTTGTGCCAAGGCATCCACCGTTTGCCCTTACCATCTTCTTTTTAATGGTTTGAACATACTAGTATGTTGTTCTCTTTTCAGAGAACATACTCGTTAGATGCGATCTTCTTGAAGAAAATCGAATTAATCACACTATGCAGCTCTCAAGGTACATAAGGGCGAACCCTTATAACCGGATACTGTGCTTTCGCATACAAAGACAAAAGATCAAAGGACTTTGAGCAGTCGTACTCTTATAAAACATAAATCAATCTAGATGAGGGTATCTCCCTAGAAAGGAGGTGATCCAGCCGCACCTTCCGGTACGGCTACCTTGTTACGACTTCACCCCCCTTACCAACCACACCTTCGGCGTCTCCCTCCTAAAAGGTTAGGCCGACGACTTCGGGTGCAATCGACTCGGGTGGTGTGACGGGCGGTGTGTACAAGACCCGGGAACGCATTCACCGCGGCGTGCTGATCCGCGATTACTAGCAACTCCGACTTCATGGAGGCGGGTTGCAGCCTCCAATCCGAACTGGGACCGGCTTTAGAGATTCGCTCGCCCTTGCGGGTTGGCAGCTCATTGTGCCGGCCATTGTAGCACGTGTGTAGCCCAGGACATAAGGGGCATGATGACTTGACGTCGTCCCCACCTTCCTCCGGCTTGACGCCGGCGGTCTCGTATAGGTGCCCGGCCGAACCGCTGGCAATATACGACGAGGGTTGCGCTCGTTGCAGGACTTAACCTAACATCTCACGACACGAGCTGACGACAGCCATGCACCACCTGTGTAGGCTCCTTTCGGCCACGACGTTTCCGCCGCTTCACCTACATGTCAAGCCCTGGTAAGGTTCTTCGCGTTGCTTCGAATTAAACCACATGCTCCGCTGCTTGTGCGGGTCCCCGTCAATTCCTTTGAGTTTTAGCCTTGCGGCCGTACTCCCCAGGCGGGACACTTAATGCGTTAGCTGCGGCACGGAAGACGTATTCTCCCACACCTAGTGTCCATCGTTTACAGCTAGGACTACCAGGGTATCTAATCCTGTTTGCTCCCCTAGCTTTCGCTCCTCAGCGTCAGTTATGGCCCAGAAGGCCGCCTTCGCCACTGGTGTTCTTCCTAATATCTGCGCATTCCACCGCTACACTAGGAATTCCACCTTCCCCTACCAAACTCAAGTCTGCCGGTATCGGGAGCGGGCGGAGGTTGAGCCTCCGGATTTAACTCCCGACCTAACAGACCGCCTACGAGCGCTTTACGCCCAATGAATCCGGATAACGCTTGCCCCCTACGTATTACCGCGGCTGCTGGCACGTAGTTAGCCGGGGCTTCTTCTGCAGGTACCGTCACTTTCGCCTCGTCCCTGCTGAAAGCGGTTTACAACCCGAAGGCCTTCGTCCCGCACGCGGCGTCGCTGCATCAGGCTTTCGCCCATTGTGCAAGATTCCCCACTGCTGCCTCCCGTAGGAGTCTGGGCCGTGTCTCAGTCCCAATCTGGCTGGTCGGTCTCTCAACCCAGCTACCCATCATTGCCTTGGTAGGCCTCTACCCCACCAACAAGCTAACAGGCCGCGGGCCCATCCTTCTCCGCAAAAGCTTTCTCAATGTCGTCATGCGGCCACATTGAAGTATCGGGTATTATCCTCGGTTTCCCGAGGCTATCCCCAAGAGGAGGGCAGGTTGCCCACGTGTTACTCAGCCGTTCGCCACTTTATACACACCTAAAAGGTGCTTTAACCGTTCGACTTGCATGTGTTAGGCGCGCCGCCAGCGTTCATCCTGAGCCAGGATCGAACTCTCCATTCAAAAAGACGCTTGCATACGAGCAATTGCTTACTTTTATGCTCAAGCGCCATCTGTTTGAAGATCATGATGATCTTGGTGTTCATCTATCGTACAGTTATAAGCTTATTTCTCCTATGAGTGATAAGCCCATACCTGCGTGACAGGGTTGTCCGTCTAGCTTGAATTCTTCTCTTCATCACAGTATCCGGTTTTCAAGGTTCTCCACCACCAAAAAGGTGGGGTGCCGATTGAAACGGCAAATAGATATGATACTGCCGACACAACGCTGCTGCAAGAATTATTTTACCCTCCACAGATTGAACAACCCAAGTATAATAAAGGCTTTCAGCGAGCAGCCTCCATTTGCTCTCCTCTAACCCAAACTCATATTTAATTCTCTTAGGTTTGCGAGCGTAATAA
>SKEH01000312.1_pt2 | contig 15578 bp, 10 predicted proteins | sample 4826571 | NCBI WGS metagenome assembly SKEH01 (sample SAMN11008814, study PRJNA524170) | human gut metagenome | biome: Human fecal sample; material: Feces; isolation source: fecal sample from pouch patient p29 | host: Homo sapiens | place: Israel: Tel-Aviv | collected 2016-09-14 | reverse complement strand
AGTATCTATTTTGATAGATTGATTGATAGTTATTTTTAAGTAATCTTTACGGTTTTGTAGTATAATAAAATATTGTAATTACTATATATAACTATAATAAAAGTACTAATACAAGGAGTGGATATAGATGCAGCCATTTCGATTTATACACTGTGGTGACCTGCATTTAGGGGCACCCTTTCAATATGCTACAGGTATTAGCCGCGCCGTTGATCGTGCCGTGAGCGAAGCTACCTATGTATCCTTTGATACAATCATTGACACTGCTATTGATGAGCATGTTCATGCGGTTGTCATAGCTGGTGATATTTATAATAGCGAAGATCATAATTTAGAGGCACAGGTGCGATTTGTGCGCGCCATGTATCGCTTGGCGGAACATCGCATTGCAGTATATATGGTGCAAGGTAATCATGACCCTGCTGAAAGCTGGAAGGCGCAACTGCAAATGCCAGATAATGTGCATGTATTCTCTAGTGAACAAGTACAACGTTTTCCATTAATTGTTAACAATATAGAAATTGGTGGCGTTTACGGCATTAGCTGTGGCCATGGTAATGAAAGCGACAATTATGCGCGCCAATACCGTGCCTTTGAACGAGATGAGTTTTCTTTGGCTGTCATGCACGGCACAGTCGGCTCTAGTGCAGGCTCTGAAAACCATAATGTGACCGGCCCGTGCAGTTTAACTGATCTTGCAGAGGCGGCTATGGATTATTGGGCGTTAGGACATATTCACAAATCTCAAGTTCTTAGCGAGGAACCTCTTGTTGTCTATTCCGGTAATCCTCAAGGTTTACACCGCAAGGAAATAGGCCCTAAGGGGTGCTATCTCGTCTCTGTATCTCATAATGGTCATTGTGAACCTCGTTTCATTGAAACAAGTGCAATCCGTTTTGAAGAAATCAAAATTGATATTGCAGGCATGAAAACGGAAGCAGAATTCTTAGAAATTTTACGCCATAAAAAAGAGAATCTCCGTAAGCAACATAAGAAAAATATCTTGCTTTCCATCGTTCTCGTAGGTACAGGTCCATTGCATCGTTTATGTACACAAGAAGGTGTGCGCAAATTATGGTTGCAAGAGTCCCAAAGTGAAGAGAAAAGCAAGTCTATATTTGTTATGCCGTATCGCATGATGTGTAATACGCGACCTAGCATTAATTTGGCTGAACGTAGATTGTTATCCGATGTGGTAGGGGATTATTTGCGCGCCTATGATGATATGGTTGATGGCAATGCGGTACAGACGGTACGTCAAATTTTGGCAGAACGACCTGAATTTAAACGCTTAGGTGTATATGCCGATTTGTTGAGTGATGAATTATTGCTTCGTGCCTTGAAGCGCTGTGAAATTGAAGGTGTTACTGTATTGATGGGGGCTAACGATGAACATTAAACGCATACGATTTGATGAATTTGGCCCGTATCGCAACTGGTCTTTCACTACGGGGAATCATGGTGTTCAGCTCATGTATGGACCTAATGAAAGTGGCAAAACCTCCTTGCTTGAAGGGATGCGCACACTTTTATTTGGTGGTACGCATAAGGCTTATGGGTCTATGACGGGTGCCCTCGATGTAGAGCGTAATGGTGAAAGCTACTACATTGGTCGTAAGGGTAAACAACTGGACTTTTACAGTCCTGGAAATCCAGCCATTCATGAGGAGCCAGCTCAACACTGGTGGCATGGTATTGATAAAAAAACATATAATCGAATTTTTGCATTGACCCTTGATGATTTACAAGGCCTCGATGTTCTGCAAGAGGTAGAGGTTCGGTCTCGCTTCTTCGGTGCTGAAGGGGGCGAGCATTTAGGCTCTGTCGTAAAAGATGTGGAAAAAGGCGCTACTGATTTATTAGTAGCTTCCTCCAATGGTAAACGCCGCATCAATGTGTTGATGGATGAGCTTAAGGAAAATCGTCAAAAATTAAGCCATTTAGCCGAACATGAAACGCAATATGTAGAATTGCAAAAAGCCTTTCACAGTACGGAACAGACTGAAGCAGAATTACAAGGTCAGTTGCAAGAGTGGAAGGAATACCGCGATGGTATAGACGTCGTATTGCGCGCATGGGATACGTATCGCCGTAGCGAAGAAGCGCGTATGCATATGCAACAGTACAATAGTGAGCTTGCCTTGAGTCGTGATGAGTTCCTTCGTATCGATGAGGAAATCAAACGAGCTCGAGACAATATGCAGTTGTGGCAAGAAAAGGAAGCGGCCTTGATGCCAGCTAACTTTAGCCCGGATAGTCCATTTGGTACGTATGGTCAAGATATTGAAGACCTTATTCAACAAGGGGCTAAATGGGAACAATTGCGCCGTGAGTGTGAAGAAGGTGATGCGTACATCTTTAAGGTACGGGAACAACTAGAATTTTCTCGTTCTATGCATTCTGCATGGCGTGATGATGAGCCGATGGCTGATGATGTGAATTGGTTTGAAGGTGAGCGTTTAGCAAGTCGCTTGCGTACTGCTAAAGACCAATTATTGCATTGGCAAGACCGTAAACCTGCTGAGGCATCTGATGATTTGCCAGCAGCTAACCTTGATGGAGCATCCTTGCCAAATTACAGTGAAGCGGATTTGGCAAAAAAAGAGCATCTTGAACGTGAATTAGAGCTTATCTTGATGGATATAGATCGAGTTACGCAAAAACGAGATAGCTATGGTCCAGATGCACAACCGAGTCATTTGCCAAAATGGTTACAACGCATTAGTGGCGTAGCCGCAGTGATTGGCGTTTTACTCGTATTAGCAGGCTTATTAGTATTAGAGTCTGTACTTTATACGATTGGCGGCTTTATACTATTAATCCTATCTATGGCATTGTTCTGGTATGCTACATGGAGACGTCATAACGGCAATTCTGATGTATCTAAACTGAATTATGAGTTACAAATCTTGTCATCTCGTAAATCTGATGTAGAACACCAGTTAGAGGCACTTGTGAAAGCCGCAACCCCTGTAGTGAGCCCAATTCCATCCATAGAGGGTGCAGCGCATCTTGATCGTTGGATCCAAGAAGGTCATACGTTGCAAGCTATTTATGATGAAGCCCTTGCAGCTTGGCAGAATTGGTTGCCTCAAGGTGCGGCGAAGAGCCTTAACGAAGATGATTTCTTCGGTCTCAAACAAGAGTACGATCAGTACCATGAACAGTTACGTACTATTGAAGGTTATGAAAAACGCTTAGCAGAACATAAAGAAGGCTTACGTGTTATCGAAGACCAAGCCATGACCTTGTGGTATAACCTTGGTGTTGAGGCTCCTGTATCTCCTACAGAGTTAAAACGTATTTATAACCAATATAAAAACTTCCAACAAAATAAAATTGTATGGGAACAAAAGGAAGCACAACGTAAAAGCTTCCGCAATGAATACGATAATTGGCACCGCAAAGAAAAAGAATTGCTACTTCGTCAACAAGAGCTATTGCACAAGGCTGGCATGGAAAGCTCTAACGAGTATCGTCAACATCTTATCGATGAAGACCAATACAAGCAATGGCAAACCATTTACAAGCAAAGTCAGGTACAGTTAGATTTATTAGCTCCTGATGCGGAGAATAAAGATTTATTCTATCGCCGCTTGCGTGAAGGCAATAAGGATAATTGGTTAGATGAGTTAGCTCATTCTGAACGAGAAATAGCTTCTATTGAAGATAAGTTGGCTATCTTGTATGAACGTCGTGGTCAAATTGTAGAATCTATGCGTGCCCTAGGTTCTGACCAAGAGCAACACCAAATGCTTCAAGAACGGGAAGCGTTGCAAAATGAATTAGAATCTGCTCTCGAAGATTGGGCTACTCAAGTGTTGATGAGCTACTGCATGGATAAGGCTCAACAGTCTTATGAGCAAGAAAAACAGCCTCATATGTTAGAGCTTGCATCTTCTTATATAGAACGTTTGACTGGCGGTATTTATACCTTTGATATCCTCGGGATCAACGAAGGTGTAGCACTGGTTAGTGGCAATGGAGAACGCTTAGAACTTAAGTTCTGGTCTAGTGGTTTAGCCGACCAAGTATACTTGGCATTGCGCCTAGCATTAGCTAAGGTATTCTCTTACCAAGTTGAATCCTTGCCAATTATCCTAGACGATATTCTTGTGCGCTTTGATGAAAATCGTCAACGTAGTGCGTTAGAACTATTAGCAGAAATAGGCAAGAACCAACAAATCTGGTTATTTACATGCCAACGCTCTGTATTTGATATGGCTCAATCCGTTACAGGTATTGATTGCCATAGATTAAGTCGCAACTAAATGTAATCCCTGTGAAGGTATATAGCTTTCACAGGGAATAGTAATGACAACGTTATAAGTGATGTAACTAAAGTAACTGTTTTAGTTATCATAGTGTGTTAGTATTGATTAGAAAGAAAGGGGTTGAGTACTTGAATACAGCATATTTAGATATGATCCAAGGTAAGAACCCTGGTGTAACACCTGTGTGGTATATGCGCCAAGCTGGTCGTAGCCAAGCGGAATACCGCAAAATCAAAGAAAAATATACGCTCTTTGAAATTACAAAAGAGCCTGAGTTGTGTGCTCGTGTTACAGAGCTACCTGTAAAAGAATACGGCGTAGATGCAGCCATCCTTTACAAGGATATTATGAGCCCTATGGTAGGGATGAATGTAAACGTAGAGCTCAAGGCGGGTGTGGGCCCTGTGTTTAATACACCAATTCGCTCCATGGCTGATGTAGATACATTAGATACCTTTGACCCTACAAAGGTAGATTATATCGGAAAAACGATTAGGTTATTAACATCCGGTATGCTCGACGTTCCGCTCATTGGATTCTGTGGCGCACCATTTACGATTGCGTCTTACCTCATCGAAGGGGGACCAACAAAGAATTATAATAAGACCCGTGGCATGCTTATAGGTGCACCAGATGTATGGAATGCATTGATGACAAAGTTAGCAGATATGTCCATTGAATATTTGTCTATGCAAGCCGAAGCCGGTGCGAATGCATTACAAATTTTCGACTCTTGGGTAGGCGCTGTGAATGCGGACCAATATAAACAAGGTATTTATCCTCATATGGAACGCATTATTAAGACTGTGAAGGAGCGATACCCTCACTTGCCTATGGCTATGAATGGTGTTGGTACCGATCATCTCGTATCTATTTGGTCTCATTTGCCATTGGATGTAATCGCTCTTGATTGGCGTAGCTCCATCGTTATGGCTAATGAACGAGGCGTAACGCAAACGGTACAAGGTAATCTCGATCCAGCCTACTTATTCGCTGATGAAAAAACATTAGCTCACGAAGTGGATCGTATCTTACTTGATGGTGTTCGTTATGGCCGTCATATCTTTAACTTAGGTCATGGCGTATTCCCAGAGGCGGATCCTAAAAAGCTCCATTGGCTTACAGACTATGTACATGAACGCAGTCGTGAATTATGGGCACAAGAGGGGTAAGCTAGTGAACATCGAGAAAAAAGGATTATTATTCTTATCCTATGGTAGCCCTTCAAGTAAGGATGATCTAGTGCCATATATGACGAGTATTCGTCATGGTCGCGTGCCGACCGATGCTGAAGTTGCAAATCTTACCCATCGTTATGATGTCATTGGTCAGTGGTCCAACGTAGAATTACAAACGATGGCAGAACGTCAATATAATAGACTGCTTACGTTGTTGCCATCCATACCATCGGCCATCGGATATCTTCATATGAAGCCGTCCATTGCTGATGCGGTAGATACATTAGTCAAACAAGGTGTAGAGCATATTATCGCTATCGTAACGGCCCCATTCTTTACGTCTCTTGGTACTGGTGCTTATGAGAAGCAAGTGCAGGCTGCAATTGGTGACTTTCAAGGTGTAACCTTTGATGTTATTCGTGCCTGGTGGGATCAACCTTCCTTTATCGAGTATTGGGTAAAAGCAGTTTCAGACTGCATCAATGACACTAAAGATGTATTTGTTATTTTTAGTGCTCATAGCATACCTCTTATTAATAGTCATAATGCAGACTCTTATACATTGGCCTTAGAGGAAAGTGCAAAAGAAATCGCTCAACGTTGCGATTTGGAACAGTGGTCTGTAGCTTGGCAGAGCGCTGCCTCTCACGGACAATGGTTAGGGCCAACTGTAGCGGAAGCAATCAATCAAGCTTTGCATAGTGGTGCGATACATATAGTCTTTGTACCATTTGGCTTTGTAAGCAATCATGTAGAGGTATTGTACGATAATGATGTAGAGTGTAAAGAACTCGTTGATGCTGGCGGCGCTGTATATATGCGTGCAGAAATGCCGAATTGTGATGAAACATTCTTGCAAGCGATGGCGAGTGCAATAATAGAAAGGATTCATTCGTGAATGTAACAATAGTGGGCGGTGGCTTAACCGGATTGACAGCGGCTTATTATTTAGGCCGTGCAAAGCCGGACTGGACCATCACTCTTTATGAACAAGCACCACGATTTGGTGGGAAAATACAAACACAACGCGTCGATGACTTCGTAGTAGAGCTCGGACCTGATTCTTACTTAGGCCGTAAAACGGAAATGACGGATCTCGTCTATGATCTCGGATTAGGGGACACCCTTGTATCGAATGAAACAGGGCAAGCCTTTGTGTATGACAAAGGTTCTATTCATCCTATTCCAGGGGGCTCTATCATGGGCATCCCTACGGAAATGATGCCTTTTGTGAAAGCAACGCTTATTTCTTGGCCTGGCAAATTGCGAGCTGGTTTAGATTACTTTAAAAAGCCATACCAACTAGATAAAAATGGAGATGTATCCATTGGTCATTTCTTTCAATACCATTTAGGTCAAGAAATGATGGATAAGCTCATCGAGCCTCTATTGGCGGGTATCTATGGCGGTGACATTTATAAAATTAGCTTGTTATCTACATTCCCTCATTTTATTCAAGTAGAACAAAAATATGGGAATATGGTAAAAGGCATGATGGCTGCTAAGATGGGCCACTCTAAAGCGGGGGTTACTAAAGCGGCTAAAGGTGCCGTAGCTGAAGGCGACGTACCGCGTGCTGGTAAAGGGACTATGACAGACCGTCAATTTGAAAGTCATGAAGCTAAGTCTAGTCAAACTGCATCTACGAATAATAGTTCAAACAGTTCTGGACATGCCACAAATACTAGTCCACACCGACAAACTAGTAAGGTTCAAGCAGATATGGCGAGCCGAAAGGGGACTGCTGCTCAATCTGGTATGTTCCGCCAGTTAACAGGCGGCCTTGAAAGCGTTATTACCGCTATCGTTGATGCCATGCCTAGCAATGTATCACTATATACCAGTGCATTAGTATCTGATATTCGCTACACCGATGGTCAATATGCATTAGACGTCGTAAAACAAAATGTAGATGGCTGTAATTGTACTGCTCAATCAGCAAGCTATGAAAATTCTGATGCAGAAACAAGCCATAACACTAGTGTTACTAGTGTTGACGTTACTGGGAATACAGATCAAATTACTGCTAATGCAAATCAAGTTATTATCTGTACACCGCCGGCAACGTATAATCAGTGGTTTAAAGATGATGCTGGTTTTGATTTCTTGCGCTCTATGGAACAGTCTAGTTGTGCCATTGCCATCATGGCCTTTGATAAAAGTACCTTCGATGGTGAATTAAAAGGCTCTGGCCTGTTGATTACACGCAATACAGATACACCTCTTACGGCATGTACTATCCTTAATCAAAAGTGGCCTCAAACAACGCCTGACGATAAAATCGTATTGCGCGTCTTTATCGGTAAACCTGGCAATGATGTAGTAGAACATCTCAATGATGAAGAACTTTCAGAATTAGCGGTAAAAGAAATACAACGCATTATGAATTTCTCTACGCAACCTGAATGGGTTCGCATTAACCGTCTCATTCACTGCATGCCGCAATATAATGTGGGCCATCGGGCAGGTATTACAGCTGTGCGTAAACATGTAGCCGAGAATTATCCAAACTTACACCTTATTGGCACTCCATTTGATGGAATTGGTATTCCTGATGGTGTGAAACAGGCGAAAGAACTCATACAGTCTATTGTAGGCAGTAATGAAAACTAATATTAAGTAGTGAGAACTAATATTAATAAATAATTATAAGAAAAGACTCCATATGCTATAATAGTATATGGAGTCTTTTCGATTCTTATAGTAATAAAAATATATCATTTTAATATAATCACCATAGATAGGAGTGATCACAATGGGAAAAGCAATCCCTACAGTAGAAGGTTGGCATAGCCAACACATGGTATTTGCCATGGACTTTAGCGCATGGAACTGCTTTACAGCTGAAGAGAAAGCAGAAGCGCGCAATGAATTAAAAGCATTCTTAGCAGACCTTGAAGCTAAACATCAAGCTAAAGAAGGTAGCTATGCATTCTATGATTGTAATGGCGCAAAAGGGGATTTAATCCTATGGATTCTTGGTCCATCCCTTGAATACTTGGCGCAAGTAGAACGCAAGTTCCGCCGCCTTGCTATTGCAAGCGTACTAGTTCAAACATATTCCTATACATCTGTAACAGAAGTAAGTGCTTATGTTAAGGCTAAACTCGATACAGAAGAAGTTAACCAAAAACTGTACCCTCATGTACCTCGCGATAAATATATTTGCTTCTATAACATGAGCAAAAAACGTGAAGGCGATGATAACTGGTTCATGCTACCACCTCAAGAACGCGGTGCGTTGATGAAATCTCATGGCGAACTTGGTAAAACATACTTAGACGTTCTATCTGAATTCACTACAGGTGGCTGCGGCTTAGACGACTGGGAATGGGGCATTACCATCTTCAGTAACGACGACATTCAATTCAAAAAAATCGTATACGATATGCGCTTTGAAGTAGCCAGTGCAAAATACGGCATCTTTAGCGACTTCTACGTTGGTACCATCATCGACGATGCATTACTAGAAGAAATCTTTGGATAATAAAAGGGACTGCCTAGCAGTCCCTTTTTCTTCCATTAATATGAAGGCTATAATTTTGAACAGAAAATTTGTTAACGTCTTGTACTGCGTAAAATATAATTCACTATGTTTGAGTAGCTTATCCATAACTATATTTTCATAAAAGAAAACCCCGCATCGATCCGACTTACGAGGTCAAGGCCCTAGGCCGCAGACCTGATAAGTATGGAGGAGAGATGCGGGGTTTCTTTTATCACTTAGTTAAGAAAAGTGAATTATATTTTGTTGTACCGTCCAGTGAACGTAAATTTTCTGTTTCCAGAAAATTATACGTTCATGTTTGCGCTTTTACGTACATAGAACCAGTAGCATACTGCTACAGTTACGATGTTGAAGGCTAACAATACAGCGAAGGCTGGATAGATATTACCGAATGTGGAATATGTAAAGCCGAAGATTTTAGGTGTAATGAAAGCACCGTATGCAGCTACGGCAGCTACGAAGCCTGTAATTAAAGAGGAAAGTAATGGATTGCCGAATACGTGTGGAATCATACGGAATGTTGCACCAGTTGCGAAGCCACAGCATACAAATGTCAATACGGACATAGCGAAGAAGAATGGGAAGTTGTGCATATCTACGCCAAATGCAATCAATGCAGTTGTTGCACATAAACCGAGAAGACTCACAAAGGTAACTTTTGTACCGCTGTTGATTTTATCGGCTAACCAACCACCTACAGGACGAAGCGCACCTGCTACAAGTGGGCCTACGAATGCGATAGAAGCAAATGGAATTTCAGGGAATTCTTTACCTACTAATAGACCAAGTGCTGCCGCATAACCAGAGAAAGCACCGAAGGAACAAGTATATAACAATGTAAGTGCCCAAGTGTGTTTGTTCCCAAAGATTTGTACAAGATTTTTAGGATTTGGTTTTTCTAGTGGTAAGTTATCCATGAAACGTGTCATAAGTGCAAGGATAACAACAAGTGGTACAATCCACATGAAAGCCGCATTGGCAAGGTATACTGCGTTACCTTTGATGATAGCTGGTGTTACACCAAATACGCTACCTAATGCAGCAGAACCCATAGCGAATGGAGCCAAGAAGTAGATTACAGAAATACCAAGGTTACCAACACCGCCGTTGATACCAAGAGCAGTACCTTTTTCGGATTTAGGGAAGAAGTTGCCAATGTACGCCATGGAGGACGAGAAGTTGCCACCCGCTAAACCGATGAGGGTAGTTAAGATCATGAATGTCGTATAAGAAGTTGTTGTATCTTGAACGGCAAAGCCGAGCCATACAACAGGAACTAATAGAATAAGTGTGGAAATAAATGTCCAGTTTTTACCACCGATTAAGGCTGGCATGTAGGTATATACAAAACGTAATGTAGCACCTACAAGACCTGGTAATGCGGCTAATGTAAATAATTGATCGGTTGTGAAATTAAAGCCTGCGCCGTTGAGTTGCGCTGCAATGGTTGCCCATAAATACCATACACAGAATGAAAGGGTTAATGCAATTGTGGATATAACCAGGTTTTGTTTAGCAATTTTTTTACCAAACTTTTCCCAAAATTCTGGATTATCTGGTTGCCAATTAGCCACAATTTCGCTACGGCTTGCCCCTACTTGAGGCATTTTTAGTTCGCTCATTTTGAACTTCTCCTTACTGAAAAACTATACATGCAATGAAGACATGGAGGATACAATTATCAGTCAATGTATATGAATATTGCAATCTATAGAATTTCTATAGAAAGTATTCGAATTACTTAGAGAACTGAGTTATAATTATTGTATCAACAAAATTTGCAATGTCTTATATCACAAATATATTATATATTGTAAAAATTTTTGTGAATGTGACATAAAACACACATATTCTGAAATTAATAAGTTATAATAATCATATATATACGAAAAAGTATATAGTATACGTACTTTTACTATAAATAGATTAGTATAACTAATGGATTTTATTTTAAAAGTACAATGGAGTGGTGAAGGTATGGATAAAAATTTAATTAACCAATTACTTGCTTTGCCGGGCGAGGAACTCCATCTTAAAAAAGGTGATTTTCTCTTCCATGAGGGGGACAAGGCAGAACACTTTTACGTAGTAGTAAAAGGTAGAATGAGCATTAAGAAGTTCGAAGCTAGTGGGCACATTTTTGCATTGCGTCTAGTAGGGCCGAATAATGTAATTGGTGAGGTTCCGTTGTATGAGGAGAACACAAAAACATATGTGTTCAACGCCATTGCTCGGGAGGATTGCTCTGTTTATTCTATTCGCTATGATTTGTTAGAGGCTGCTATTGCAAAAGACCATTCATTGGCCATTGCAATGATGAAGATTTATACATTACATATGCGACGTCAACAGGCAAAATACCGAGACTTGCTACTATATGGCAAGAAGGGAGCATTTTATTCTACCTTGTTGCGCTTAGCCAATAGTTATGGTGTAGAGCGCGAGGATGGTATCTTTATCGATATCGCCCTAACAAATCAAGAGTTGGCTGAATTTGCTGCCACATCAAGAGAAAGTTTAAATCGCATGCTAAGTGAGTTGCGTAAGTTGGGCTATGTAGCCTATGACAAACACCATCTAGTAATCTGTGATTTTGACGCTTTAATCGGATTGCTTGACTTAGAGGTTGATAATATAGACCCTAATATTAGTAATATCGAATAATAGGATTTTCTCCCTTGTGTTAGCTCAGCTAGCATAAGGGATTTTTTTGTAGTTTTGAAGGAGGACACGAGATGAGCTTGTTGTCTCAAAAGTTTAAGTTTCTTCGGAAGAAGAACGTATCTCCAAGCGGCCATCAAATAACTGAAGATGGCGGTCGCGAGTGGGAAAATTTTTATCGTGACCGTTGGTCTTACGATAAAGTTGTCCGCACAACGCATGGCGTAAACTGTACTGGTTCTTGTAGCTGGAATATCTACGTTAAGAATGGTGTTGTAGCGTGGGAAAATCAGGCTACTGATTACCCTGAAACACCAGATGATATGCCGGATTACGAACCACGTGGGTGCCCTCGTGGTGCAACATTCTCTTGGTATCTCTATAGCCCATTGCGCGTAAAATATCCATATGTGCGCGGCGAATTGGCTGAGCTTTGGAGAGAAGCTAAAAAGCATGCTAAGAACCCAATCGAGGCTTGGAAATCTATCGTAGAAGATCCTGAAAAAGCGAAAAAATACAAATCTGCCCGTGGTATGGGTGGCTTTGTGCGCTCCACATGGGATGAAGCGACAGAAATTACTGCCGCATCCTTATTATATACAGCAAAAACATACGGCCCTGACCGCAATGCGGGCTTCTCTGTAATTCCAGCGATGTCCATGTTGTCCTATGCAGCAGGTGCTCGTTTCCTTAACTTAATGGGTGGTTCACCATTGTCCTTCTATGACTGGTATGCCGATTTACCACCTTCTAGCCCTCAAGTTTGGGGTGAACAAACTGATACTCCTGAATCTGGTGACTGGTACAATGCTGGTTACATCATGACTTGGGGTTCCAACGTACCATTGACTCGTACGCCAGATGCTCATTTCTTAACAGAGGTACGTTACAAAGGTACTAAAGTTGTATCCGTATCCCCTGACTATGCGGAATCCACAACTTCTTCCGATGCTTGGCTCAATGTAAAAGCCGGCACTGATGCGGCTCTTGCTATGGCGATGGGTCACGTTATTTTGAAAGAATACTACATCGATAAAGAAACTCCATACTTCAAAGAGTATGCTAAAGAGTTCACTGATATGCCATTCCTTGTACGCGTTGAAGATATCAATGGTACTGTACAACCAGGCCGTTTCTTGAATGCTAAGGATTTAGGTCGCCAAGAGGAAGGCTCTGACTTCCAAATGGTATTGATCGATGATACAACTAATGAAATCGTTGTTCCTAATGGTACAATGGGCGATCGTCACACAAATCCACAAAAATGGAACTTACGCCTTGAAAACCGCGATACAGGGGCTAAAATCGACCCTCGCTTATCCGTGTTTGATCAACGCGAAGATGTGACTGTTGTTAAGTTGCCATACTTTGGCGATGAAGAGCACGAAGGCGTAATTGAACGTGCTATTCCAACAATTACAGTACAAACTGTAGATGGTCCTGTAAAAGTAACTACTGTATATGACCTTATTCTTGCTAACTATGGTATCGACCGTGGTATCGGTGGTGAAGTGGCAACATCTTATACAGATGACACTCCTTACACACCTACATGGCAAGAAAAAATTACTGGCGTAAAAGCAGATATTGCCATTGCCACAGCTCGTGAATTTGCAGACAATGCAGAAAAAACTAAAGGCCGCTCCATGATTATCATGGGTGGCGGTATCAACCACTGGTACCATGCGGATATTATTTACCGTACAATATTAAACCTTATCATGTTCTGTGGTACAGAAGGTGTTAACGGTGGTGGCTGGGCTCACTACGTAGGTCAAGAAAAACTTCGTCCTATTGAAGGTTGGGGCGGTATCATGACTGCTAACGACTGGAGTAAAGCTCCTCGTTTGCAAAATAGTACATCTTGGTTCTATTTTGCTACAGAACAATATCGTTCTGATTGCATCGACTTGGCAGACCGCGTATCTAAATTAGCTAAGCCTCGTTATCGTCACCCTGGTGATTATAACGTATTAGCGGCTCGTTTAGGTTGGTTACCATCGTATCCTACATTCAATAAAGGCAGCCAAGAATTGATTAACGATGCTCGTGCAGCTGGTGCTGGTACAGAAGCAGAAATTAACCAATATGTGGCGCAAGCTTTGAAAAATAAAGAATTACAATTCTGTGTAGAAGATCCAGCAGCTAAAGAAAATCACCCACGCAACTTGTTTGTATGGCGTGCAAACCTTATCGGTTCTTCTTCTAAGGGCCACGAATACTTCTTGAAGCATTTATTAGGCACTAAAAATGCAGTATTAGAAGATGATGACGCAGCTACACGTCCAGAAGAAATCAAATGGCGTGAAGCTGATGGGGCAGGTAAACTCGACCTTCTCATCGACATCGATTTCCGCATGGCATCTACAGGCTTGTACTCTGATATCGTATTCCCTGCAGCTACATGGTATGAAAAAGAAGACTTGTCTTCTACTGATATGCATCCATATGTACATGTATTCCAAGCAGCTGTTGATTGCGCATGGGAAACTAAATCTGACTGGGATACATTCCGTACCCTTGCAGAAACAGTATCTCGCGTAGCAAAAGAGTCTGGCTTCACAGAATACGAAGATATCGTAGCAATGCCTCTTGGTCATGACAGTCCTGGTGAAGTGGCTCAACCAGAAGGTAAAGTCCTCGATTGGAGCAAAGGTGAATGTGAACCAATTCCTGGTAAAACAATGCCTAACCTCGTTCATGTAAAACGTGATTATAGCCAAATCTTTGAGAAATACATTGCTTTGGGACCTAATATCGAAAATAAAATGGGTGCTCATGGCTTGGCGTGGGATGTATCTGACGAATATCAAACATTGTATGCACAAAATGGTACTATCGATAATCCAGACTTTATTTCTCATGGTCGCCCAAGCATTTACGAATGTAAAGAAGCTTGTAATGCGGTATTAACATTATCTTCTTGTACAAATGGTAAATTGGCTGTTCGCTCTTGGAAAGCGATGGAAGAAAAAACAGGTCTTTCTGGTCTTGAAAAGAACGCAAAAGGTCGCGAACAAGAAAAGATTACCTTCGATGATATGGTTTGCCAACCGCGCTTTATCATTAGCTCTGTAACAAGTACTGGTAAGAACGATAAAAACCGTCGTTACTCTCCATTCACAACATCTACAGAGGACAAAGTACCATTCCGTACCGTAACAGGTCGTCAATCCTTCTATTGTGACCATGAAATGATGCGTGATTATGGTGAAGCTATGGCGTTGTATAAACCTGTATTGTCCTACAAACCAGTACAAGGTGACTACAAACAAGAGGGCATTCCAGAAATTACATTGAAATACTTAACACCACATAATAAGTGGGCTACACATAGTATGTATTTCGATAGCCAACAAATGTTGACATTGTTCCGTGGTGGTCAAACTATTTGGCTCAACGAAGACGATGCAGCAGAAATCGACGTTAAAGATAATGACTGGGTAGAAGCTTTCAATAAAAATGGTGTTGTGGCAGCTCGTGCAGTTGTATCTCCACGTATTCCTCGTGGCATTTCCTATATGCATCACGCTCAAGATCGTCACATCAACGTTCCTGGTACGCAAGTTAAGAAAGACCGTCGCGGTGGTACACACAATGCACCAACTCATATTTACATGAAACCGACACATATGATTGGCGGTTATGGTCAATTGAGCTATGGCTTTAACTACTATGGCCCAACTGGTAACCAACGTGATATGACAATTGTGGCTCGTAAGTTGAAGGAGGTGGATTGGCTTGAAGATTAAAGCTCAAGTATCCATGGTCCTAAATTTGGATAAGTGTTTAGGCTGTCATACATGCTCTATCACTTGTAAAAATACATGGACGAACCGCGAAGGCGCGGAATATATGTACTTTAATAACGTGGAAACTCGCCCAGGTGTAGGCTATCCTCGTAATTGGGAAGACCAAGAAAAATGGAAGGGCGGCTGGACGCTAGATAACTCCGGT
>SKEH01000842.1_pt1 | contig 15661 bp, 14 predicted proteins | sample 4826571 | NCBI WGS metagenome assembly SKEH01 (sample SAMN11008814, study PRJNA524170) | human gut metagenome | biome: Human fecal sample; material: Feces; isolation source: fecal sample from pouch patient p29 | host: Homo sapiens | place: Israel: Tel-Aviv | collected 2016-09-14 | reverse complement strand
ATATTATTTTATTAATTAACTAACCGCCGTTATTTAAATCTTCTTTGCCGAGGCGGCGCTTTCATTACCGTTTCCATAATTGGTTTAGTCCAAAAAAGAGTGGGCCCCCACTCTAGCCCCGTCGCTAACAACGGTCGGCCAGTGGTGGGTACCCACTCCTCAACGTAGCTTTACTTAAATTGGTGTCCCAGCTCAGCCGCTTCCTGGACGTGCTTGGCCAGCTGACGCCCGTTCCAGGAATCACTAGCCAGGACCGTGCCGGCCGGTTGCCAGCGCATGTAGTCCAGCAGCTGCTTGAAGTACAGCTTCATGGAGGCAAAGGCGCTGTCATCGCCGTACCCGGAAATCAGGGTGACGGCCTGCTTGCCGCCGTGCAACTCGTGGTTGTAGGCGTAAAAGCGGTCGATGACGGCCTTCAAGGCGGCGTTAATCCCGTAGTAGTACAGGGAGGTTACCAAAACGACCAGGTCGGCCTCGATCAGCTTGGGCAGGACCTCGTTTTCCACCACGTCATCCGGGCGGACGGCGACTTCCATCCCCGGGCACTCGTCCTCCAGCTGCAGGAGACTGAACTCACTGGCCCGGCGCCCGGCGTCAAAGCTAAACTTGGTGGCCGTTTTCCCGGACCGCCTTTTCAAAGGCATCGGCCAGCTGTTCGGACGTTCCCGGGTGGTGCGGGCTCCCAGTTAAAATGACAATTTTCATGGTGTTTCCCCCTTTAGTAGTATTACTTACATTATATAAGGGGTAGCCGCAAATGGGAAATGCTTAACCTGAGGCGAAGTTGATTCATTTTACCTGGCTGGCCTCTTGTAGGGCCTGGTAAAAGTCCGGCAGGTCGCGGTTGAGCCGCAAGAGCTTGCCGTCCTGGTTGGTAAAGCAGTGCTCCGAAGTCCCCTCGCACACCAGCTGATCGTGACACTCCATTCGGTAGGACAGGTTCAAGCGCACCCGGTCGAGGGCGGCAATCTTGGTGGTGATTACCACCTGGTCGCTAAAGGTGGTCGAGCGCTTGTAGCGGCAGCTGACCGAAACGACCGGCGAGATGATTCCAGCCGCTTCAATCTTGGCGTAATCCCAGCCGATCGCCGCTAGGAAGTGGGTCCGGGCCTCCTCCATCCAGCGGACGTAGTTGGAGTGGTGGGTGATCCCCATCCGGTCGGTCTCGTAGTACTGAACGGTGTGGGTGTAGACCGTCCCGGCGGCCGGGAAGACCACCTTGGTCAGGTCCATACCTTGGAGCCTGGCGATGACCGGCTTGGCGGCCCCCAGCCAGTTGAGGTCCGCTAATTCTTGCGGGGTCCCCCACCGGAAGGCATCGTGAGCGACCGCGGTCAGGGCGTTGCCTTTTAAACCAGCGTAAAAGACCTGCATGTGGACCTCGCCCCAATCGTAGGTGTGAACGACGGTTGGTAAAACCCGTTCACCGATATAGGATGCGACCCCCAGCTCCTCTTTTAATTCGCGCATCAGGGCCTGGCGGGGATCTTCACCGGGTTTGAGCTTGCCCCCCGGCAACTCCCAAAAGCCTTCGCCCAAGCGGCCCCCTTCCCGGCGCCCCGCCAGCAGCTTGGCCTCGTCAATGACCACCGCCGCTACCACGTTAATCTGTTTTGCCATTCGAATCCCTCTCTCCGCCGGCTATTTCCCGGGAAATTATTTCCGTCACCGGCCCTTTTCTTCTATAATAAGCGCAAACGAAACGGAGGTCACGACAATGGTAGAGAAACTTGATCTAAACACGCCAGAATACGCCCAGCTGGAGGAACGGATCCAGCAAAATCAGCTGCTGGTCCAAGAACTTAACACCCAGGTCCACGATGCCGCCGCGGTGCGCGAACTGGTCAGCCAGATCACCGGGCGCCCGGTTGACGAGAGCACCGAAATCCGCTTGCCCTTTTACACCGACTGCGGGGTCCGGATTCACCTGGGCAAACGGGTCTTCATTAACTCAAACTGCATGTTCACCGACCTGGGGACAATTACCCTAGAAGACGACGCCCTGATCGGACCTAACGTGACCCTGGCGACGGTCAACCACCGGCGCAACCCGGCTGAGCGCCGTCACTTAGACCTCGCCCCGATCGTGATCAAGCGGCGGGCCTGGGTCGGTGCTAACGCCACCATTACCCCCGGGGTCACGATTGGCGAAAACGCAATTGTGGCGGCCGGGACGGTGGTCACTAAGGACGTGGCCGCCAACACGATCGTCGGGGGAATTCCGGCAAGGGTGATTGGAAAAATTTAAGTGCGACCCATCCTCCTCGACGGGCCGTTGGGCTAAGGATAGGACACAGGTTAGCGCGCCAGCGGTGCTCTGTGACCAGACTTAGCCACTAGGCCCGTGGTTGGGGAGCACGTTATCGGAAGTGCGACCCAACCATTGGCAGGCCGTGGGCTCCTCATCCGAAAACTAAAAGCAGTGGACCATGACCGCCTCGGGTCATGGTCCACTGCTTTTTTTAATTAATCATTTAGAAAGTAGTTGCTTGGCGGCTTCAATCTGGGCTTTGACCTGATCAAAGCCTGTCCCACCCAGCGAGTTCCGCCGCTCGACGGCCACCTTGGACTGGAGGTCGTGGTAAACGTCTTCGCCGATCGCCGGGTCAATCTCTTGGTACTTGGCCAGCGGGATTTCTTGCAAGGTTGTACCTGTCTTGAGCCCCTCTAAGACCAGTTGGCCAACGATGGCGTGGGCCTGACGGAAGGGAATCCCCTTGGTGGCCAGGTAATCGGCCAGCTCGGTGGCGTTGGAGAAGTCGCGCTCCGTGGCCTGCGCCATCTTCTCCTTGTTGACGTGGGCGGTTTCAAGCATCCCGGCCACCACCTTCAGGCTCGGCATGATCGTCTTAACGGCATCAAAGAGCCCTTCCTTGTCCTCTTGCAAGTCCTTGTTGTAGGCCAGCGGCAGGCCCTTGATGGTGGTCAAGAGCCCCAAAAGGTGGCCGTTGACCCGGCCGGTCTTGCCCCGGACCAGTTCGGCCATGTCCGGGTTCTTCTTTTGCGGCATGATCGAGCTACCGGTTGAGTACTGGTCGGACAGCTCTAGGTAGCCAAATTCATAGGAACACCACATGATGATCTCTTCGCACAGCCGGGACAGGTGGGTCATCAAAATGGCGGCGTTGGCCAGGAATTCGAGGACAAAATCCCGGTCGGAAACGGCGTCTAAGGAATTGGCGTAGGGCGCCTGAAAGTCCAAGAGCTTGGCGGTCAGTTCCCGGTCGATCGGGAAGGTCGTCCCGGCCAAGGCGGCCGCCCCCAACGGCATTAGATCGGTGTGCTGTTGGTTAAACTCAAACCGTTCGACGTCACGCTGGAGCATCTGGAAGTAGGCCATCAGGTAGTGGCCGTAAGAGATCGGTTGGGCGTGTTGCAAGTGGGTGTAGCCGGGCATGATCGTTTCGACGTTGGCCGCCGCCTTTTCGACCAATACCTTTTGCAAGTCCTTGATCGCCCCGATCAAGTGGGGTAGGCGGTGCTTAACGTAGAGGTGTAAGTCGGTGGCCACCTGGTCGTTTCTGCTCCGGGCGGTATGGAGCTTGCCGGCCACCGGTCCGATTTCCTCGGTCAAGAGGGCCTCTAAGTTCATGTGGATGTCTTCGTTTTCAACCGTAAACGTTAGCTCCCCTGCTTCGAGTTGGTCCTGGAGCTTCTTGAGCCCCGTAATGATCTGGTCAGCGTCGGCCGCCGGCAGGATCTTGGTTTCCTTTAACATCGTCACGTGGGCCAAGGAACCCTCTAAATCTTCTGCGGCCATCTGCTGGTCAAAGGAGATCGAGGCCCCAAACTCTTCGACCCACTTGGCACCGGTCGCTTCAAAGCGGCCCCCCCACATTCTCTTAACTGCCATTAATTCGTTACCCCTTGGTGTTGTACTTGATAGATAAAGTCCGGCGCCCCTTCGTCCTTCGTTGGTGCGGCGACGGGCGTTTCTTTAGGCGCCTGGTCTTGTTGGTGGACCTGGGCGTAAACCTGGGTTGGCAAGCCGTACAGCTTGATGAAGCCAGCGGCGGCTTCGGAATCAAAGGAGTCAGCCACCGTGTAGGTCGCCAGGTTTTCGTCGTACAGCGAGTTAGGTGACTTCCGCCCTTCACAAATGACGTTGCCCTTAAAGAGCTTGACCCGCACCGTCCCGTTGACGTCCTGTTGGCTTTCCTTTAAGAAGGCCAGCAGGGCGGTCATCAACGGCGTAAACCACTGGGCGTTGTAGACCATGTCGGCGATTTGCTTTTCGATCACCGGCTTGAAGTGGGCCAGCGACCGCTCCAGGGTGATGTCTTCGATGTCCTTGTGGGCGGCCAGGAGGACCGTGGCGGCCGGGCATTCGTAGATTTCCCGCGACTTGATCCCGATCAGCCGGTTTTCGACGTGGTCGATCCGGCCAATCCCGTGCTTGCCGGCTAGCTTGTCCAGGGTCATGATCAAGGTGGCCAGGCTCAGCTTCTCACCGTTTAATTCGGTTGGCACCCCGTGTTCAAAGGTCAGTTCGATGATGTCGGGGGTGTCCGGGGTTTCTTCTAGGGCCACCGTCCGGTCGTAAGCGTCGTCCGGTGCGCTCGCCCACGGGTCTTCCAAGATCCCGCATTCGTTGGCCCGCCCCCAGAGGTTTTCATCAATGGAGTACGGGCTTTGCTTGTTAATCGGCACTGGAATCCCGTTTTCTTTGGCGTAGTCGATTTCTTCTTCCCGCGCCCAGTGAACTTCCCGGATCGGGTCTTCGATCTTCATGTCCGGCGCCAGGGCGTGGATGCCGACTTCAAACCGCACCTGGTCGTTCCCCTTCCCGGTACAACCGTGGGCAATCGCGGTGGCGCCGTTTTCCTTGGCCACTTCCACCAGCTTTTTGACGATCAACGGCCGCGAAAGCGCTGAAACGAGGGGGTACTTATTTTCGTACATGGCATGGGCCTGCAGGGCGGGCAGGCAGTACTCGCTGGCGAATTCTTCCTTGGCGTCGATGACGACCGACTTAACGGCGCCGACCTTAAGCCCCTTTTTCTTGATGGCCTCCAGGTCCTTGCCCTCACCAACGTCAATGCAGCAGGCAATCACGTCGTACCCCTTGTTTTTCAACCAGGCGATTTCCACCGACGTATCTAGTCCCCCTGAGTATGCTAAAACAACTTTTTCCTTGGCCATAAGCTCGTCCTCGCTTTCTATTTTCAATGATTAATTGTGACTAAGGATACACTCCTTTTGCATTAAAATCAAATAAAAATGCAATATTTTCGAAAAATAAACGCCAAACAAGCATAAACGGCGGGTTGTATGCATTTAATTTTGTATATTCATTCCATTAGGCTGGTTAACCGGCCGGCGCCCCCTTCATCGACCGGCTCAAGAACCGGACTTTGCGCCTGCGGTTCACCAAGGAAGACCTCTTTCACAGCAAGTACTTCATCGTTTCAGACGACCACCACTTCGCCATCTTCAACGGGTCGATGAACTTAACCAAACAGGCGATGACTAAAAACCACGAGGTCCTCTGGATGTACCAGGGCGACCCTAACGATCCCGCCGACCAAGCCTTCTTAACTGCCCATCAGGCCCTCTTTAACCACAACTTCAACCAGGACGCCACCGACTATTTGTCGCGCCGGGTGATTGACCAAATTAAGCCGGGCAACGAAAAACAACTCAGCGCCATGCTTGCCGACGATACGATCGACCAGCTGACCAGTAAGGCCGTGATCGTCAACCCCACCGATATCCAAAAAATTACCAACGGGCTTAAAAAAGAACAGGTAGTTTACGACCTGACCCCGACCGGCGTTGAAACCATGCAGGCCCTCTACACCCCCAAGGGCAACCAACGCCGCGACCCGCTCAAAATCCGCCAAACGGTCAAGCAACTGACCTACCAGGTGGTGGCCACTAAAAACCAAGAGGTCGCTAGCGCAGAAGATTTCTTCCCTCAACCACGCTGGGCCTACGCTAACGACCAGCTCCTAGTGGAAGACGGCGCCGAACATCGCCTCCACCCGCTAGCCAAGCCGAGCGTTTCCGACGAAGACGTCCGGACCTTCGTCGACATCATCAAGAGCTTTAAAGAAAACAAGCTCCGTGACGAAAGCCCTCAGGCCCTGTCCGCCTTCATGTACCTGATGACGGCGCCGCTAATTTGGCGTATCCGCCAGATCTACCGCAGCTCTAACTTTGGTAAGAGCGCCGACCAGGTTCCACTTTCGATGGTTTTAATTGGGCGGGGAACGACTGGGAAGACCCAGCTGGTTCGCGATTACTTCCAGCCCTTTATCGGCGACCAAGCCCCCAGCATCCAGTTCTCCCAGATTAATGGTGGACCGGGGCCTCGCCTAGAACGGTCGGTGGCCTTTTTGGGCAAGTACCTCAACTCGGGCCGCTTCGTTTCCCCGATGATCGTCGACGAATTAAACAGTAACTTCTTGCATTCTAAGGTTGCTACCAACGCCATCAAACAGTGGTCTAACACGCTTGAAGGGGTCCACAACGTCAACATCTTCGCCATGAACCACAACGCCGGCGACAAGGACATTAACAACCTGGAAGAAATCACCAAGCGAGTCTACTATCTCTCCTTTGAGGCCGGTTGGAAGGAATCTGACCAGCAGCCGATCAACTATCAGATCCTGCAAAACAGCGTTAACGACCATCTCTACCACTATGTAACCCACGAGCTTAACCTCCGCTTGGCCGACCCGACCGGCCACGATGAACAAATGCTAGTCGACGATTATCTAAGTATTACCCGGGAAATTTTGAAGTCGCTTCTAAAAGCGCACGGCTACCTAGAAGAACTTGCGGGTATTATCGACACAACCTACGATTACAAGGTTGACCGCAACCGGCTGACCTGGAAGATGCTGATCCGCGACGATAACTTCGCCCACGTTTCCTTTACCGAGGGTGATAACCAACACTTCACCGTTTCTAAGGTTATTTTCAACGACCTACGGGGAACCAGCTACGAAAATACCAACCAAACCCTCGACAACTACTTCAACATGTTCCCCCGCGAGATGGGAGTCGCCATCGACCTGTACGACAACGGGATGCTCCTAGACATCGACAAGTTCGATGCCTTTATCGGCGAACCCCTGATCCGGAGCTACTACCAAAAGCTCCACCAAAAAGAAGACGAGCAAGCCACGATCACCGACCTCTTTAAGGCCCAACAGGCCCAACTCCAGCAACAACAAGAACAGATGAAGCAGCTGACCGACCGGCTCAACAGTAAGCCCTCCCCTGCCAAGAAGGAAGGTCTCTTGCACAGGCTATTCAAATAGGGAATGCAACCCAACCATTAAGTAGGCCGTGGGCGAAGGTTGGTGCTTTGGCACCATTTCTTCGCTCGTACTTAGGCACCAGGTCTGTGGTTATTTTTGAAATTGGGCAAGGAAACACGTTCTTTTAAGGACGTGATGAATTGCCCTTCTTTTGTATACGTAGTACATATGGATATACTTAAATGTGATATAATTATTGATATGAAAGATACAGAACGTCTAACGTATGGAAGAACATCTGTCTATAATTTGAATTATCACATTATATGGGGAACCAAATATCGTAATAAGGTACTCAAGGGACACGTTGAGGTCGCTTTTAAGCGAATTATCCTTGAAATCGCCGATAAATACGGATTTGAAATTGCCCATCTGGAAATTGGTAAAGATGATCACGTTCACTTACTGGTTAGTGCACCCCCTAAACTATCAGTTACTAATATGGTTCGATGGTTAAAAGGGATTACTGCTTACCGGTTATTTCGAGAATGCCCAGAGTTAAAAAATAGCTACTGGAAACAACGCGACCGTCATTTGTGGTCATCTAGCTATTATGTCGAAAGTATTGGTTCTGTTAATAAACAGGCAGTTGCTAAGTACATTGACGACCAACGTAAGAAAGAGATTTAGAGAGGTGGTGAAATTGTCCAAATGGGGAAAATAATAAAAGGTGTCAAACTACGTTTGTATCCCAATGCTAAACAAAGAGATCAGTTGAGCCAAATGTTTGGTAATGATCGCTTTGTGTGGAACCAAATGCTTAATATGGCTAAGGAGCGGTACGCCAATAATCCAAGCAGTCATTTCGTAAACGAATATGGTATGAATTACCTTTTGAAGGCGTTAAAGCAGGAATATCCTTTCCTCAAGGAAAGTGATTCAACTATTTTTCTAGTAGTTAACCATAACTTAGCCCAGGCATTTAAAATGCTATTTAAACATCAAGGTGGCTATCCACGTTTCAAATCACGGCATTCCTTACGAAAATCGTTTACTGGTCGCTCTAAAATGAGCGTTGAAGCTAAACATCGAGTTAAACTGCCAAAACTGGGCAGTATTCGAACTAGCAAAACTGCTCAATTGAATAACGTTAAGATTAAATGCTATACGGTTTCTTTAGAACCAACAGGTAGGTATTATCTATCTTTACAAGTTGAAGCACCGGCTGTTCAGCCGTTATCTAAGACCCATAAATTGGTTGGAGTCGATGTTGGTGTAGCTGATTTAGCCATTACTTCTGACGGCAAAAAGTATCCCAAGTTCAATCCATTATGGTTAGATAAGCAAGCCACAAAGTGGCAAGCAAGGTATAGTCGCCGGAAGCATCAAGCAACAGTCGCTGTTCGACAGTGGAACCATAATAAGAACCATTTAACAGATATGGAAGTTGACGATTATCAAAATTGGCAACGAGCTCAACAGATTAAGGCTCGTTATCAAGCCAAGATCGCTAACCAACGTAAAGATTATTTACACAAAATAACTACGCAATTGGTAAAGCAATACGATGTGATTATCATTGAAGATTTGAAAGCCAAAAACCTTCAAAAGAATCACCATCTGGCTAAATCAATTGCCAATGCTAGTTGGTACCAATTTAGAGCAATACTGGAGTACAAGTGCGCTTGGTATGGTAAGCAATTAATCGTTGTTAAACCGAACTACACTAGCCAACAATGTTCCAATTGTGGTTACCAAAGTGGACCGAAACCACTAGAAGTACGTGAGTGGACGTGTCCAAACTGTGGCACCCATCACGACCGGGATGTTAATGCGGCAGTTAACATCTTACACAAAGGATTAAAAGCTGTCGGCTAGGGACTAGCCTTGGTAAAAGAACGAAGTTCTGTAAGTTAGGTAGCGTGAATACACGTACAACATCCTAAATACTACTTCGTGTTCCCAGAAGCTCGGTCATTTTATGACCGAGTAGTTCACTAATCCGTACTAAATAAGTAGCGCAGGCTCCGGTCTCCAGTGGTGTGGCGATTAATTACCAGCGGGTGTGGGGCTAGGCGGCCGTGGGGCCAGCTAGTTATCCAAACTGGTTGGGCGTGAGTCGTTAGGTTCGCCACCACGAGCCGGTAGGTACCGGCGACTAACTCTCCGCGGTAGGCCACCGCCCCACCACGGCGATGGAGGGCCAACCGCTTACCGGCCGGCGTTAGCAGGGTCACGGTCGCTCGACTCTTGTTCGGCAACCAAACCTGGGCCCGGGTAGCAGCGTGGTGAAGTGTCACTACCTGGCTTAGCTGGGCTCCGGGGGCGAGTCGGTAAGGCCGTTCGCCATACTGGACCGACAACGAGCTTTGCTGGGTGGCGACGGTAATCGAATTAGGCTTGGGGAGGCTGGTTACCAGGACCAGCGCTCCCACGATGCCGACCAACGGCCACCAGAACCAGGACAGCCGTACCCCGGCGCCATTGAATGGGGGTGCCGTCGGCCGGCTGACGAGCCCGAATAAGAACGGAAGCAGGGCCAAACCATACCGGTCCTCCACCTCCCACAAGAGGACCTCGAAGGCCACGAAGCCGACCGTCCAGACCGCCAAGAGGACCGCGGTCGCCGAGTTTAAACGCAGGTAAATGACCTTACGCAAAGTCAGGGCGAAGAGGGTTAACCAGCCGACCTGTAATAGGAAGTTTTGTAAGACACCGGCCAGCTTGGCGTGGGCCAGGTACCAAGCCGGTGCCCGCTGGGGTCCGGCCCGGTACTCGATTGGCACGTGGCGCTCATCAGTCAAGTTAACCAGCTTAGTCCCCCACTGCTGGAAGAGGCCGCCGCCCCCGAGTTTCTTAACCTGGTTCACTAGGGCGCTTTGAACGAACCGCTGGCGGGTGGCCAAATTGGGCAAGGTTTCCTCTTGTTGCACCACCTGGCTGTTGTACTGGCCCCCGGTGGCCGGCAGGTAGGACATGTAGATCCAAGAGGTCGCCGGCAGGCGGTAGCGGTCGTTTGCTTGGTAGTGGCCCGCCGTCAGGAGCGCTTGTTTAACCGGCAACGTTAGGGCCAAGGCAACCAAAACCGTAGTAACCGGGGCCAGGAGCTGGCGGCGGGGTTTGACCAAGCACCAGGTTAACAAAACGGCCGGCGCCAAGACGATCAGGTTGGGCTTGATCAACTGGCCGACCAGGACCGCCCCGCCGAGGACGAGTAACTTCGCCCAGTGGGGCCGTTCTTGGTGGGCCTGCCAAACCAGCAGGATCACCGCCACAGCCAGGATGCTGGGCAGGTCGCTGTAAGGAACCTGCAAGAAGTTGGTGTAGGTGACCGAGTTGAGCAAAAACCAGGCGACGACTAAGATGGCGGCGGCCCTGTCTTTGGCGAGTCGGCTGGCTAGGTGGGCACAGGCGAGGATCAGGGCGTTGGTCATTACAAAACCCAGCGCCCCGAGCGTAGTGGCGTCGTTAAACCCGACTAAGCGCCCCACCCAGAGCGGGCCGGCCAAGAGAACGGCGTTGACGGCGTTATTGGGGTAGCGGTAAAAGTAGTCGCTGGCCCCCCAGTCGAAGTGGCCGCTAGCTAACAGGCTGGCCTGGTAGCGCACCCGGAAGGGGTCATGAAAGACGCTGGTCGGCATGGTCAGTAGCACGGTCAGTTCGATCACCGCCGTCAGGCCGAGTAGGCCCCAACACAGGTTCCGTTTGGTGGTGGCCGACCGACCGCTTAACCAGCGCCACACCCAGGGGGCGAGGGCGAGGCCGGCCAAGACGATTAACAGGGCGCCGCGCCCTTGTTTAAGGTCGGTCCCGAGGTTGGCAATGGTGGCCATTAAGAGGATTAACACCAGCACCGCCCTGACGAGCTTAGTCATACACGCACCCCACGATATCTTTGAGCGGGTGGTCGCGCAGGACCGTCAGCATCCCCACCAAGTCGGCGCTCGACTCCACCATCCCGTCGTTGATCCACAGCATGATCACGGCGCTTACCTCGCTGGCAAACACGGCCCGCCCGTACTTGGCCGGCAGTAAGGTGGCCCGTTCAAAATCGGCTTGCAAAAAGTCCTCCATGATCGAGATTAACTCCCGCTTGAGAACCGTTTCGATCCGGTTGGCCAGGCCGCCGTGCACCATCGCCATCACCAGTTGCTGGTTTTGCTTAACGTAATCGATCACCGCACGGATGCTGTCCGGCGACAGAGCGTGGTGGGCGGGATCGGCCCGCAGGATTTGGCGAATTTGGCCAAACAATTGGCCCTCCAGCCATGTTTCCAGGTCGTAAATGTCAGTATAATTGTTATAAAAGGTGCCCCGGTTAATCTGGGCACGGTCACACAGTTCCTTAACCGTGATCTGGTTGAAGCCGCGCTCCTCTAGCAGGGCGATGAAGGCTTGGTAGAGGCGGGCTTTAGTTTTGGTTTGTCGGGTGGCGGTCATCTTTTTCTCCTTATTTCAACACATTGTTCAATTTGTTGCTTGTTCACTTTTTTTAAGAATACTACAATAAGGTTGTTAAATAAACACATGTCGAATTAAAAGAGTGAGGTTTTGAAAATGGCATACATAAAAGTGATAAACAACACCAAGACCTTCCCGTCCGGTGACGAGCCGACCGGGGCGCTGGACTTTGAAACTGGCCGCGCCGTTATGCAAATCCTCCAGGACATGAGCAGAAAGCAGGGATCGACCGTCTTAATCGTCACCCACAACGCCGCCCTGGCCCCGATCGCCGACCAGGTCATCCACATCCACGACGGCCGGGTGAAGGAGATCACCCACCAGGACCACCCGCAAGACATCGCCACTTTGGAATGGTAGGTGAAGATCGTGAGCAAGAAAATATTATATAAGGACGCCTGGTAATCGATCGGGCGGTCGCCGGGCCGTTTCATCGCCCTGGTCTTGTTAATGTTGCTCGGGACCTTCTCCTTTGTCGGCCTCAAAATCACCGGGCCGGACATGCGCCAGACCGGGCTGAACTACTTTAACCAAACCCACCTGGCCGACATGACCGTCACCTCCGCCTACGGGTTAAACCAGGCCGACCAAAAGACGATCGCCGACCAAGCCCGGGTCAAGACCGTCAACTACGGCTACTTCACCGACGCTAAGATTAAGGGCATCACCAACGGCATCCGGGTCTTTTCCAATTCCGGTTCCCTGTCGCAGTATAAAGTGGTGGCCGGGCGCCTGGCCAAGACAGACACCGAAATCGCCTTAAATAACACCCTCAAGGGCACCTACCACTTGGGCGAAACGATCACCCTGCAAGATGGCACCGGCCTTGCTAAAACCAAGTTTAAGGTCGTCGGTTTCGTCGAGTCGGCCGAGTTCATCAACCACAACGACTTTGGCCAAACCAGCGTTGGGACCGGCCAGTTGAGCGGCTTTGGGGTCACCACCAAACGAGCCTTCTCCCTGACCGAGTACAACCTCGCCCGGATCAGCTACCGGGATACCGCCAAGCTCAACGCCTATTCAAACGCCTACACGAAACTGATGAATAAGCGGCAAGCGACCCTTTTAAAGGACCTCAATCAGCACCGGGCCGCCAAGTACCAGGCGGCTAAGGCTAGCCTGTCCACCGCCTTGATTAACCAGGACACCAACGCCCTCAATGCCGCCAGCGTCGACGCCACCCTCACCCTGGTTTGAAGACTTCTTGACCAGCCACGGCCTCACCGCCGTTCGTGAACAGTCCACCACCGCTAATCCCGTCCTGGTCGCCGACCTAAACGAAACGGCGCCAAGCGCCCCACTGATCTTATTGGGCCACTTGGACACCATCTTCTCTGTCGGGACCGCCAAGCAGCGCCCCGGCGTCATTGACGGCGAACGCCTCACCGGCCCCGTTTAAGCAGACCCCGACGACGCACGGGTCCTCTAGGAGCGGGGCCAGGCGCTTTGCAGGGAACCAGTGAAGCCCTTGTAAGTTTCGGTCGCCCCGGAAACTTGGTTGATGTTGGCGCTTTGGGCGGCCAGGGCTTCTTGCTTGTAGGTCGGTAAGGAACGGGAGTTGATTTCGTCAGACTTCCCGCCAGTCGGGTGCTTTAAGCACCGTGATCTGGGGGATCTTGCCGCTGGCCACGGTGATTTTGACCTGGATGTCGCCCCATTCGGTGCTGGTCGACTTCCCGGTGTAGGTCCCGTCTTTCATGGTCGAGTCGGAACTGCTAGTTGATGATAATGAAGTAGTGGTGGAGCTCTCCGATTCGGTATCACTCGCTGCGGTGGCTTGACTTTGAGCCGTTTCCTGGCTTTGGTCATGTTTGAAGAACATTAAGTAACCATCGATTAGAACCGCTACTGACGCTGCAATTGAAACGATTGTAATCAGAAATTTCTTAAATATAGTTGTCACCTCGCGTTTTAAATTGTTTTATCTTAACTTGGTAAGAACCATTTTAAACTATATTAAGGGAAAAACTATGACGACGACGGGTAGAATTGTGCCCACTTATTTTCTAGTTTGTTACGCATTCCACGCTCTTTTATCTGATAGAACCAAAAAAGCCCCGTAAACCAGCTCAAGAGCCAATTTAAGGGACTTAGATTAGGTTAAGGATTTATTAATCGACCGCCAGAGCGTCAATTGGGTTGAGGGCGGCGGCGTGCCGGGCCGGCAGCCAAGCCGCTAACAAGGAGATGATCAGGGCAATTACGAAGACCGTAACCACGTTGCCAAAGGTGATTTGGATAAAGGCGTAGGTGGCGATCTTAGACAGGGCGGCGTTGAACCCGGCTTGGGCCACGAAGGCAATCACGGTGGCGACGATCGCCGAGAAGATCCCGATGATCAAGGATTCGGCGATAAACATCCGGCGAATGTCCTTCTTGCTTTCCCCCAGCGCCCGCAGGATCCCAATTTCCTTGGTCCGGTCGGCCACTGACATGTACATGGTTACGATGATCATCAAAGCGGAAACCAACAGTGAGATCCCGGCTACCCCGGCCAAGATGTTGGTGATCAAGCTGATGTAGGTTTTAATCCGCGAGATCATTGAGGAAACGGCGTTAGCGGTGAAGACGCGCTTGTGGTTGGTCTTGATCTTATTGATCTGCTTGGCAACTGACTTGGAGTTTTCCATCGTGTTCGCCGTCACGGCCAAGGAGCTAGCGTTTGGCTTAACGCTTTGGTCCTTCATCGCCTTAGTCAGGGTCTTGGTGTTGACGTAAGTTGCCCCCACCGAGCTGCTGGAGATCCCGGCGACCTTGGCGGTAAACTTAACGGTTACCGGTTGCCCCTGGCTGTTTTGGGCGGTGTAAGAAAGGGTGACCGTCTTGCCGATCAGGCTCTTGCCACTGCCCTTTTGCAGCTTTTTGGCGACCGTGTTTTGGTCCAGAACCACTTCGCCGGCGCCCGGCTTGTGGCCGTACTTAATGGAAGAATTGGTGCTGGAGTTGTTCCAGTTGGTTAAAGTTTGGGCGACGGTGCTCTTCTTGCCCGCGGCGATCGTGACGTTGGCGGCCGTGTAGATCTTTTGAACGGCGGTCACGTCACTTAAGTCCTTGATCTTTTGGACGTCGGACTGTTTAAAGGTGGCAGCGCCCTTACTGAGTTCGGCCATCATCGACTGCTGGCTGGCGCCAGAATCGCTACCCCCGGATGCATCGCTTCCCTTCACGTACTGGGTGACGATTACCGAACGGGGGTTAACCATGTCGTTAACCTGCTTGTTAACGTAGCCCTGGACCCCGTTACCTAACCCGGAGAAGAGGATCACGGCAAAGAGGCCGATTGCCGTGCCGGCCACGATCAAGAGGTTACGGGCGAAGTGGAACTTGAAGTGCTTGTAGGCCGTCGAAAGCGAGGTCTCAAAGGACAGGGGCTTTGAGGTCAGGCGCCCCTTGTTTTTGTCGACCGGGTAGGCCGGGCGCAGGCGCTCGTCACCGTCGATTTGCCCCTCGGCCAGGTGGACGATCCTGGTCCCGGAATCGGCCACGTGCTGGGAGTGGGTAACGGCGATCACCAGGCGTCCTTCGGCGGCGATCTCATCTAAGATCTTCAAGACGTCTTCGGTGTTTTCGGCGTCCAGGGCCCCGGTCGGTTCGTCGGCGATGATGATCTTCGGGTCACTGGCCAAGGCCCGGGCGATAGCCACCCGCTGCTTTTGCCCCCCGGACAATTGGCTCGGGTACTTCTTAGCGTGTTCACTTAAGCCAACCCGCTTCAAGAGGTCCATCGTCCGGTCGGTGGCTTCCTTGGCGCTCAGGGTGGTCATGTCTAAGGACAAGCGGACGTTTTCGGTCACCGTTAAGTGGTTGATCAAGTTGTAAGACTGGTAAATGTAACCAATCTCGTCGCGCCGGTAACGATCCATGCGTTGTTCTTGGCTGTGATCAAGCTTGTTACCATTGATGATCACTTCACCGTCAAACTTGCGGTCCAGCCCCCCGATGATGTTCATCAAGGTCGACTTCCCACCCCCGGATTCCCCGAGGATCGAGAC
>SKEH01000820.1_pt1 | contig 16051 bp, 9 predicted proteins | sample 4826571 | NCBI WGS metagenome assembly SKEH01 (sample SAMN11008814, study PRJNA524170) | human gut metagenome | biome: Human fecal sample; material: Feces; isolation source: fecal sample from pouch patient p29 | host: Homo sapiens | place: Israel: Tel-Aviv | collected 2016-09-14 | reverse complement strand
CGGTAGTCATTATATTGCATGACAATTTCTCCCTTTTAAAAAAGTTGAACTAAAGTAACTTAGTCCAACTTTTTAACTTATTTAATTAATCAAATTTAAGGTTCAACTCTGTTAATCATTCTTGGGAACGGAATTGCTTCACGTACGTGGTCTAGCTTACAAATCCAAGCAATTACACGTTCAAAGCCCATTCCAAAGCCAGAGTGTGGCACGCTACCATACTTACGTAAGTCAAGGTACCAGCTGTAATTATCTTCGTTCAAACCGGCTTCCTTAATTTGCTCTCTTAAGGTGTCATAATCGCTTTCACGCTCAGAACCACCCATAATTTCGCCATATCCTTCTGGGGCTAAAACATCTGCACAAAGATATTCTTTTGGATTTTCAGGGTTCTTCTTCATGTAGAATGGTTTAATTGAAGTAGGATAGTTAACAATAAAGAATGGACGATCAAATTTTTCGGAAATGAAAGCTTCATCTGGAGCACCAAAATCGTCGCCCCATTTAAAGTCACGACCGTCTTCTTGAAGCATTTTTACAGCATCATCGTATGATAAACGGGTGTAGTTTCCTTCAGCAGCTGGTTCCAATTTCTTTGGATCACGACCAAGTAAACTTAATTCATATTGGCAATTATCTAGTACTTGCTTAACAACGTATGAAAGAAAACGTTCTTGAATATCAAGTGATTCATCTTGATGCATCCAAGCCATTTCCGGCTCCATCATCCAGAATTCAGTTAGGTGACGACGAGTCTTAGATGCTTCAGCTCTAAAGGTTGGTCCGAAAGTAAAGATTTTACCGAAAGCCTCGGCACCTACTTCACCATATAATTGTCCAGATTGAGAAAGATAAGCATCTCCACCGAAATACTCAGTATGGAATAATTCAGTAGTGCCTTCCGGTGCAGAATGCATAAAAATTGGGGCATCAAATTTTACAAAGCCTTCGTTTTCAAAAAAGTCGACTGTGGCTTTAAAAATCATGTTTCTAATACGCATAATTGCGAATGGCCTTCTACTACGTAGCCATAAATGACGATGATCGAGTAAAAAGTCAATTCCGTGTTCCTTGTTGCCAATTGGATAGCCTTCGCTATTAGTAACAACTTTTAAATCAGAAATTTGAATTTCATAACCAAAGTGTGAGCGTTCATCTTGATGAACAGTACCGGTAATGTAGAAGCTAGCTTCTTGGTGTAAAGACTTAGCAGCTTCAAAAACTTCATCAGAAACATCATTTTTTCTGATTACACCTTGAAAGAATGCAGTACCATCACGTAACTGCAAGAAAACAATTTTTCCGCTTGAGCGCTTATCTGTTAGCCAAACATGCATTTGAACTTCTTCGTCTACATGTTTAGAACAATCAGCAATTGAAATTAATTTTGTCATAAATTCTTGTTCCACTTTCCTTATCAAATCAATTTAATCATACCAAAGATTTTGCTATTTAGCGACTTAACCTAGCAAATTTCCATTTTTAAATTCATATAATTGGTATTGATAGTGATCAGCTGAATCTTTTGCTGTCACTTCCCAAACTGCTCTATTATTGTACCAACCTAGATTAACTTTGGTAATTTTATTGTTAGGATTTTGAGCCTGATAGCTACCTCGCACTTTAGCTTCACTAACGCCCTTTTTAGCTGAGAGCAAATAACCCTTTTTCGAACCAGGCAAGTATATAAAATAGTATTGTTGGTGATTTTTACTTGAACCTTTTAATGAATAGCTGTTAACTCCCCGATCTAAATGATAATTTTTTTCAATTTTAGTAATTGGGGACTTAGCTAATGCAATTTGATTTAACTGCTTTGTTTCGTTTCGTTCAGGGTTACTCGCCTTATAAAAAATGAGAACTGAAGCGGCATAGAGGAATATAATTATTCCAATTAGCCATGCTACAAATTTAATCGTTTGTCTTGTGTCGTCTTCTATCATAGTTATCTAACTTATTCCGTAATTCTTTTAAACTAATTTTGTTTGTTTTAACAGGGATAGCATTTAAAAATACTTTACCATAATCTTTTGTCCAAAGGCGTGAATCTAAAATTAAAAATTGACCACGATCGTTTTCACCACGGATTAGTCTTCCTATCCCCTGCTTAAAACGAATGATTGCACGCGGAATTGTATCTGTCTTAAAAATATCAATTCCTTGTTTCTGCAATTGTTGCTGGCGTAATTTTACTTCAGGCAAGTCTGGAGATTCAAAGGGTAATTTTGCTGCAATTACGAGGTCGATATTACAATCATGGAAATCGATTCCTTCCCAAAAACTATCAGCTCCTAAAATAATTGCCTTTTGAGCAATTGCAAAGCGTTTAGTAATGCGGTTGTTAGAGCCTGAAACTCCCTGAGCCAAAATTTCAAAATCACGTAGAGCTGGAGAATTCGAAATTATACTGTAGACATCTTTAATTTTATTCAAATTGGTCATCAGCACAAGCACGTGATTTTTATGGTTTAAATCATGTTCTAGTATTTCTGCCAGTGATTGATCAAATTGGTTAGTGGCGACATCAGGTAGATCACTAACGGCAAGTACTTGCAAATGACTTTCCAATTTGAAGGTGCTTTTACCAACATATTCTTGGGGATGCATATCTGTTAAGGCAAGTTGTTTAACAAGATAATCAAAGTTGCCTTCACTTGTTAAGGTAGCACTGACAAAAGAAAGATGATCAAAACGATCGTAGATTTGTTTTAGTTCATCTGAAGCGTCAAGCATTAACCAACTTAAATTTGCACTTAGCGGATCAGCTGGATTAGTAAAAGTAACAATAAAGCCTTCTTGACTCATACTGGTATCTGTTTGTAATAAATCAGATAGCTGGTAGCTTTTGGTAATGTAAAAATCAAGGTGATCAATTTGCTCTGTGATTTCACTTAATATAGCGTCTCGATCAGTGCCTGAAGTGTCTGTTTCATTATAAAGCTTAAACAAAATCTCGTTTGTTTGCTGGCGGACTTCTTCAAGTTTCTTTTGCAGTTTGGCTAAAATAGCTAAAAACTTACTGTCTTCGCCGAATAAGTCGCTTGCTTGAAAACTCAGTAACAAATTACCATTCGGCAACATGTTTTTGCTAATTGCTCGGCTACGTTTTTGATAAAGTTCTTGCTGCAGCTGGTTGATGATATTGATTAGTTTAAGGATTGCCGGGTCTAATTTTGCCAGTAAAAAATTAAACTGCACATCATCACCATACTGGTTTAGAACACTATCATCTGCATAAAAGAGCAAATTGCGTAAATGTGTCAAAGTGCCCCAAAAAGATTCAAACTGGAACGAATCATTACGTGAAGTAATAACGTTATCAACGAAGCGGTGTGCTTCGTCAATTACTAAGTAAGGATTTTGTCCCCAAATTGAATCATTGTAGTGATTAGCTAAATATGCGTGATTAGTAACAAGAATGTCTGCTTCTTCTTGTCTTTGGCGTGCTAAATTCCAAAAGTCAACGTCCGCAAAACTACTTCCAACACGTGCGTCACCAGGATGTGATATTTTAACAAATAACGGTGCCTTATAATTGGTTAATTGCAGTTCATCTAGGTCACCAGTCTTAGTTTCTGTTAACCAAACCAAAATCCGCATCTGCAAGACTAAAGTCATTTTATTAGGCGTGCCCTGATAAAGGGTTTGATAAAACCCATCGAGATCCAAATAATGACTACTTGATTTAACAACTTCTGCCGCTAAATCAAGGTTAGTTACATTTAGTAGCTGTGGCACTTCCTGACTAATAATTTGATCTTGTAGTACCTTGGTTGGTGTAGCAATTACTAATTTGCGATTAGTGTAGAGCCGGTATGAATATGCAAACAAGTAAGAGAAAGTTTTCCCTGTCCCATTTGGAGCTTCTACCAATAAAGCCCGTTGATCGGGACTTTCAAGAAAAAGATTAATTCGGTTAATCAAGTCAACTTGCGGCTGGCGATAATTAATTTTGTTTTTAAATAAACTATACTTCGCCTTATTATTAGTTGGAAAAACAGCTTCGGCGTCACCGTTTTTAACCGTTGAATGTACTTCCTGTTTTTGCAAAACGACGTTACGCACTTGCATCTGACTTTTATTTAGTGGGCGCTTTTGCTTGCGAGCTTCATCTGCGATTGTCGAGAAAACCCATGACGTATCACGAATTAAACCGTGAGCTAGTGAGCTCAGTGTATTTAAAGTTGCTTGAGGTAGCGATTCAAGCTTTTTGATGATTTTGATTAGTAAAACGGCGGTTCCATATGCGTCAGAATCTGCCTTATGCGGATTAAGATGCTTTATTTGAAGCTGATTGGTCAAATCTGTTAGTTTATAGGACGGTAATGTTGGGAAAGCAATCTTGGCTAATTCAACCGTGTCAATTGCTCGGTTAGTTAGAGCTTCATAACCATGTTGCACAAGTTCATAATTCAAAAAAGGTAAATCAAAATTGACATTGTGTGCTACGAACACAGTGTCCTTCAAAATTTTAATAATTTTTGGAGCGTAATAAGAAAAGTCCTTTTGGTTGGCAACATCACTATCATGAATGTGGGTCAAATTTTGAACCGTTAAAGGAATTTCGCGATGAGGGTTAATCATAAAAGAATAGGTCTTGACGACTTCCATGTTTTTAATAATCGCGCAACCGAATTGAATTATATGATTATCGTCTTCGCGCTGGGTACCTGTTGTTTCAAGATCAACGACTGCAAAGGTATCCTTAGCAAAAGCAGTCATCAGTTCACCTTCATTTCAATTAATTTATTTCTACTATTTTTTCTGCGTCAAGTAAGATTAGGTACTTATGTTTAACTGGTTTTTCAGAAAATGAGTTAAGTGCTCGCTCGTATAAACGCAGTTGACCAGTATACTTTTGCTTAATATTAGCAATTGCTAAATCTAAATTATGCTGATCAATGTGGTCAGTTTTATAATCAAATAATATTATGCCATCATCTTCAATGAAATAACCATCAATTGTACCATGAATTAATATTTTAGCATTCGGGTCACTAAAATCGTTAAACAAAGTACTAGCAGAAAGCAAACTGGAAAATTCAACCTCTCGCTTAAGTTGAGCAGGATTTTGCCAGAATGGTTTAGCAAAATCGCTATGAACGAACCAATTGATTTGTTGCTGATTAATGCTAGGGACAATTTCTGGATTTAACTTGTCTTGTTTAATTAAATCTTTTATTTCAAGTTCAAGTTGTTCCGGCTCACCTTTTTGATTGTAATCGTAGTACTGGAGAAGCAAGTGTGTCGCAGTACCAATCTCTGCTCCAGTAAATTTAGTTTCAAACAAAAAGTCAGGTTTAGTTTCAATTGGCTGGAGATAACGATTGGTTGAAGCCAATAAGTGTGCATTTTCCAACTCAGTTTCCAATGGATCATTGAATGCTTTCTTTATTTCAGAAACAGATTGATAAGCCGTAGTCGAACTGGCATCTCTGAAAGGATAGTCGTAATCGTACAACTTAGGAGCTATTCTTGTTAATAAAGCATGATCTTGGTCAGAGGCCACTTCTTCTGTTTTAGCTATTTCAGAAGAAATTTTTTCATTTTCATAATGGACTAACAAAAATGGTGTCTCTTCATCTAATGAATTCGTGATATCACTAATCTTGATTTCGGGATATTTGTCAAAATTAATTGCTGGACCAATAAAACTCATTGAGCTAGTAGCGTTTAATTTACTACTTAAAGGCAATTTCTGTCGACCATTAAGCTGATTTTGCCATTTTTGGCGCGTCTTTTCGTAATTCTTGACTTCTGTAATAAGAATCAGTTTTTGGCGTGCACGTGTCATCCCTACATAAAGAATACGTGCCTCTTCTTCCAACAATTGCTGCTTTTGAGCAATATTATCATAAGATTTTAGCAGTGTATCGGCGCGATAATGTTCTTGCCTGATTGTTAGACCCAAATTATTTGCATTGATAATATAATTACCGCTTAAGTCACGCATTTGATAGCGGTGCTGTAAACCAATGTAAAAAACAATTGGGAATTCAAGCCCTTTAGAACCATGGACAGTCATCAGTCTAACAGAGTCCCCTGCTTCTTTAGTAACTAGAGGTTGTGCTAAGTCTTTTTGACTACGCCTCATTCGCTCAATAAAGTTAATAAACTGATATAGTCCTTTAAAGCCAGCACTTTCATATGAACTGGCACGCTCATAAAGTGCTTCAAGGTTGACACGTCTTTGCTTTCCGTTTGGCAAAGCAGTCATTATTTCAAGTAAATTAGTTTGTTCGTAAATGCTCCAAATTAACTCAGAAATACGATGATTAGCTGCAAAGTGACGTAACTCTTCTAACTGATTTAGAAAAATCTTTGTTTTTTGACACAGCTCATCATTGACCGCAACATAAGAAGTTAAGGCATCATAAAAACCGGTATTTTTACTATGTACTCTGATTTTGGCTAAATCAGTTTCAGTGAAATTAAATAGTGGTGACCGCAATACTGCAACTAGCGGAATATCCTGATCTGGGTTATCAATGATGCGCAAGTAGTTTAGCACAATTGTTAATTCAAGCGTTTGAAAGTAATTTTTCGCATCCGTTACCAGTAACGGAATGTCATTTTTGGCAAACTCCTGCATAATTGCTAAGTTATCGCTACGACTTCTAGTTAAAATCGCAATATCGCTGTATTTAAAGTTCCGCTTTTCCTTGGTCTGAGTATCGTAAACTTGCAAATTCTCGTTTTTAAACTGCTTAATTCGGTTAATCACCATTGCAATTTCAGCTGAATCGATTTCGTCTTCATCTTCGGTATTAGTTGAACCATCTTGGCCATCTTTTTCGCTATATATTAGTTCACTGGCCTGGGGCAGTTTTTCAGGATAGTAATTAGCACCTAAAACTAACCGCCCTTCTTTTTGGTAGTCAATCCCACCAAAGTCAGTAGTCAAAACATGATCAAATACCTGGTTAACGAGTTTAATTACCGGCTTTGTTGAACGGAAATTAGCAGATAATAGAATCCGTTCATCCTGCTTATTCTCATCTTTAGCTGCCTCTTGATACTTATGGAGGAAAAGCGAAGGCTCAGCTTGTCGGAAACCGTAGATTGATTGCTTAACATCCCCCACCATAAATAAATTATTTTGTCCGTCCTTTTTAATCAACTGCAGTATTCGTTCTTGCAAGGGATTAATATCCTGATATTCATCAACCAAGATTTCTTTGAACTTAGTTTGATAAAACGACTGCGCCATTTGCGAATTTGAAGTATCTTGACTCAGTATTTGATAAGCAAATTGCTCCATATCACTATAGTCAACCAGATTTTCTGCACGCTTCAATTGGTCAAATCGCTCAATTAAGGCCAGCTCTGCTTTAACAATTGCAGTCATAATTTGATGCCCTTTGTTTAGCAAGGAAATTTGTTCTTTTTCATCGGTAGCATAAAAGGAGGTAAAAGACGTAAATACTTGCTCAGAAGCATCTTTTTTAAGTTCAACGCATTCCTCATAAAAATCAAGTAAATCTTGATCCCATTTGCTCGATTTACGAAAACTAGTAAAGAGGCAACTTCTTAGTAGCTCTCTTTGTTTATCATAATTTTCATCTCTTTCAATACTAGCCAGATAATTTTGCAAGCACTTATCAAAGAGTTGGAAGCTGTCTTTAACCTTTGCTAATTCTTTGGTCTCCATGGCAGCTGTTGCCAGCAACTGCTCAAGTTTTTCCTTTAAATCAGAAAAAGTGGTCAAAAGATAAGGCTTAATGTTCTTCTGCCATAGCTTTGAATGAGTGACATCGTCACCAATTTCATATTGAGTTGGTAAACTTTTTAACCAGTCACGGTAGTCTGGCTTAGCCATTGCATAATTATATAAGTCTAATAACAAGTCACGTGCAGACTCAGCACTACGGTCGCCGGCAAAGTTCTCGTAAAAAGCAATAAAAGCTTGATCATCGTTTTCTAAAAATTCACTTTCAATTTCTTGCAGTGCTCGCTCACGCATTAATGCTGCTTGAGTCTCATCCGTTAAAACACTAAAACTAGGATCAAGGTCAATGACATAGTAAAAACGATGAATAACATCTAGACAGAAAGCATCAATCGTTGAAATATTAGCAGCGTCAATTAAGTTAAGCTGCTCTCGTAAGTCAATTTTAAGTTTTTCATGCTTATTTAGTCTCTGCTCAAGGGCACTTTTAATTTTTGCTTTCATTTCTTGAGCAGCGGCTTTAGTAAAGGTCACGACTAATAACTCATTTACACCCGTTCCAGTGAGAATTTCCTGCATAAGTCTCTCTACTAAAACAGTTGTCTTTCCGCTCCCAGCAGAAGCAGAAACCAGAATATCAAGGTCACGATCGTCTATTGCTTGCTGTTGTTCATTCGTATAATTTGGCATCACTTATTCCTCCTCTCCCAGTTTCTCTTTAATTTTGTTCATTAATTCTGTTTTACTCAAATTATCAATTTGATGGTATTTGTTTTCTTTTAGCATTGCATCAAAGAAGAAGATATCCCGATAGTCAGAGTAGGTCAAAGCAGTGACTTGCTGGCCATATTTATAGGGATTGAGCCGAACCTTACCGGAGAGAATTTGACTAGATGCATCTTTGATTAATTCTTCATCATATTTTAGAAGAAGTTCAATTTCTTCATCATTAAACGCGTTGCCACGAAAACTCAACGAACCATCTTTCTTACTATTGACCCCAGCATAGATTTCCGAAGTAGTACCACCATTACTTAGTGCAGGATCGGCGTCTAAGATAACGGCCTGATCATAGTTAATAAGACCGTTATACTTGAGCTTCGTTTTTCCATCTAAGTTAGCTTGCTTAAGTTGTAAGTTATTGCCGTATAGATCCTTACCGTTTAAACGTTCAGTTTGTCTGGTAATGGTTTGGTAAAATGCTCCGAGTAATGACATTGGCTCTTTACCAGTAAAAAACTGCTGATTTCGCATTAGTACATCCATATACGAGACCATTTGCAGTGAAATTCCCTGATAAAACAGTCCTAAATTAAACTTTTTGGCGGAAGACTTATAGTCGATAACTTGGGCAATGTACTCGTTTTGATCACTAACCTTTGCCAAATCGACTCGGTCCATTTTTCCTCGTAAATTGACATAATGCTTCCCATCTAGATTTGGCACTAATAAGTCTAGTCCAGGTACTTTTTCACCAAAGCCAAAGCTAAGTTCAGAGTACTTTGCTCTTAATGGAGTCTTTTTAACCGCGCGATGCCAATTAACAGCCACATTAGTAGTGGTTTGATCGAGACACTTAAAGAGGAACACATTAAATGGATCATTACGAAGTTGTTTATATTTTGCTTCGCTCTTCATTTTTTCGCGAGCAACTTCGAGCAATTGATTCAGCTTCAGATCATCAATTTCGGCCAAATCAAGCTTTTCCTTATTCAGCTCTTTCACTAAACGATCAAAAGTTTCATGGAAATAATTTCCGGCTTGGATTACATCAAATTCATTATCAAATCGTTTGCGTAAACGAAGACCATAATTTAAAAAGTATTCATAAGAATTTTCATAAAAAGTTTCGAGTTGCGAAACTGAAGAGTTTAGGTTTTCCCCGTATAATTGCTGAGCAAGCTCTGCACCGATATCTTGTGGGTGATTGTCAAACTGACTTGCGTCAAGCACCATTTTAGTCTTTTTAGGGATGCGCTCCTTAGTCAGTTCAAATAAGTGCTCAATATTAACTTCTGGATGTGCCTGCTTTAGGTATGTTAAATATCCAAGACTAGCTTGCGGATTGGTTAAAAAAGACAAGAGATCATTTAGCTTTTCTGGAAGATTATGTTGGGCAAATTCAACTCTTTCCTTTTCTTCAGTCTCTTTTTTATTAGCTGCTTTTTGCACGCTAGTATCGACACCTGCGACACGTTTAAGTCGTTCATAATAAATAGAAGGTTGAACCGACTCATTCTCTGCGTTTACTACGGAGTATGAAACATAGGTCATATCACTACCAAGTGCCAGTAGCAGACCAAATTGATAATTTTGGTCAAGGTTACTGGTTTGTTGCTGGTCTTCAATATAAGAATCTTCCTTAAATGCACCACTGTTAGTTAAAGTTTGTAAATTTTCAGAGCTCAAAAAGCCTGGTACATTTTGAATCTTAGGCAAACCAGTATTGGTGGCGCCCATGATAAAGACCTGCTTGTAGCCACTGAGCTGAACAATTCCCGTTTCAGAAATGTTGACAGCATCCAGTGTAGAAGGAATCTGGGCAAATGTTGCTTCTTTGAAGCCATTGATTAGTACATTAAAGAAACTTTCAAGCTCAAACTCATCGGGATTGATTAATAGGTAATCATGAAGCAGTGTAATTAATAAATCCCAAACTTGTTCTGACTGCCTTGCTTGTTGAAGGTCACCCTCTTCTTGGGCATCTTGGCGCCACTTTTCTAGTACTTCGGGCACGTGATTGTTAACTAAAAAGTTGAAGAAAATGGTGATTGCCTTTTGCGTGTCTGTTTCGTCCGTTAGTTTTTTTAATAAAGAAGTAATCTTCTTAACAAAAAAGTCCTTTAATTTTTCAATTTTGGCAACTTCATCTGGAATTTTGTCCAGTCGAATGACTTCAGCAGCAATATAATCTGTAAAATCGCGTTTCCACAAGTTATGATTAATGCCGTGGGCTAAAACAAAATTTTCGAGCTCATCAACATCATGAATGTATGAAGTCTCATCCTTATACCAATCCGGAATAATTAAGTGTGTCTTCATAATCGCAAGCATATTTTGTGTTTGAAGTGGCCTAGTTAACAGCTGAGCGATATTCTCAATTAAAACAACTAAGGGATGATACTTCATTTCCTGTTGTAAATCATTAAAAAATGGAATGTCATTTTGCCGTAAAATTGGCGAAAGATAGGTTTCGTATTCGTGCAGATTTGGCGCAAGCACTAAAAAATCGCGGTAGCGGTAATTATTAAGCGCCACCTGCTGGTAAATAGTTCGAGCAACAAAATATGCTTCAGCATAACGGTTGTCGGCACGAATTAGCTGGATATTATTTAATTTTCCCACTTCAGGGACGGTACCTGTCCAAAATGAGTTAAGTAGTTCTCGGTTAGTTGGCGCTGCCGAGGGTTTAGTTGTTTCAACCTGATAATTTAGTTCGTTTGCTTCGATATATTTAACTAATTGGTTAATCGTTCTTTGAATGACATAGTCATAATCACCGGGTTCTGCTTTAGCGTCAAGCTCACCGGTTTTTGTTTTAAAAGCCAGAGTTACACTATTTGCATGCTTCATCAATAATTTGACAGTCAAACATTCCTGCAAGGAAAAGTGTGAAAAATCGCTAAAGTAAAAGTCAGTCTTACTCAAATCAATCCCACTAGCCAGAAATTCATTTAGCTGTAACTGAATTTCGTTAGAAGTTGAAAACTTATCTTTAATGGTGGCAATGAAAGCTTCATAAAGAATTTTCAAATCAGCCACTTTGTTTTTAGTTTCAAGGTCTAACTTATCTTGATCAAAGTCATCTAAGTCTAGATTACCTTCTCTAACTTGCAAAATAGTACTGTAAAGCTGCTTAACTAGGCCAGGACTAACATTGACATTTTTGAAGAGGTGGAGCTGATCACGTTTTTGTTCAATGACTTTAGCTAAAATCATTGCTGCCGCAGTGTTGTCAAGCTGAGTGGGCATTACCTGCTTTGAATCCTTTAGGAAAAACCACGCAAGTCGTGAAAAAGATAACACTTGCAAGTTCTTAACTGATTGCTCAGTATTGCCTTGACTAATAGCAAGCCTATTTATTGCTCTGATTTCTGTGGTAAACTTAATGTGATTGGGAACAATGACAAAAGTTTGTTGCTTTGGAAATTTTTGATAATTTTCAACTGCTGCTTGTAAAACTTTTTCCTGCATTGGATCGGTTTGACGACCGACTAGAATTTTGATCATTTGTTCTCTTCTCCTTTGCTACATATTTTAGCATAGGAGCTAAGCTTTTTTCACAAACATTAAGGATCTTAAATAAAATGAAATCGAGTTATTTAGCGCACGGAAAAGTGATTTTGATTGGTGAACATTCAGTGGTTTATGGCTATAATGCCCTAGCCTTGCCAATCATGTCTTTACACATTAAAGCAACCGTAGAACCGGGCCCACAAATGTGGATGGATACTGCATCATATCATGGGCCTTTTTTTATGGCGCCAGATGAATACGACGGTTTGAAGTATGTCGTTAAAACAATGCTTACAAAAGCTAATAGTAACGAAAATTTAAGGATAACTTATACAGGAGAAATTCCAATCGAGCGTGGACTAGGCTCAAGTGCAACAGTTGCCCTTGCAACAACCAAGGCAATGAACGACTACTTTAATTTAAACTTGTCAAATGATGAAATAATTGAAGTTACGAATCATGCTGAAACAATTAATCATGGAAAAGCGTCAGGGTTAGATGCTGCGACCGTTAATTCTGATTACCTTGTCTTTTTTAATAAAAAGTCAGGTCCCAGTGTTTTACGCGCCAAGCTAAATGCCACCCTCTTGATTATGGATACAGGGGAATTAGGTAGTACAAAAAAAGCTGTTGCTCAAGTTCAACAGCAAGTCCAGTCATCCCCAGTGGCTAATGAAAAGATTAAGCAGTTGGGTCAATTGGCCGATGATACAAAACAAGCTTGGGTTAACCAAGACCGCGTTAGTGTTGGCAAAATCTTTAATGAAGCTGAAGAAATACTAGATTCTTTTGGCCTTGCCACGAGTAAAATTAAACAGTTACAACAACTTGCTCTTGAAAATGGAGCCTTGGGCTTTAAGCTGTCTGGAAGTGGTTTAGGTGGAATCGTCATTGTACTTTGCGACAAAGTTGAAGTAGCAAAGTCAATTGCAAAAAAATGTCAAAATGTTGCTGTTAATAGTTGGATCGAGGAAATTTAATGGAAAAAACTGTTCGTGCACACACAAATATTGCTCTAATAAAATATTGGGGAAAAGAAGACCAGGCTATGCGCTTGCCTGCTATGTCGAGTATTTCAATGACACTAGATGAATTTTATACTGATACCAAAATTTCTGATAGTGAAAAAGACCGTTTCATTTTAAATGGTACTGAGCAAACTGGTAAAAGTGCCCAGCGCGTTTTTTCGTATCTTAGATTTTTACAAGAAAGATTTGGTTTAAGTGGACACTTGCAAGTTGAATCTACCAATCATGTTCCAACTGCAGCTGGTCTCGCCTCTTCTAGTTCGGCGTTTGCTGCTTTAGCAGGTGCATTTAGCTCGTACTATGATCTGCAAATTAACCGTCAAGAACTTTCATGTTTGGCAAGAATGGGATCAGGCTCGGCATGCCGTTCAGTGTTTGGTGGCTTTGCGATGTGGCAGAAAGGAAATAGCGATTTGACCTCTTATGCGTATGCAATAAATGAGCAACCTGAAATGGACTTACATTTATTAGCGGTTGAACTTAATCCTAACCCCAAAGAATTATCTTCAACTAACGGAATGCAGTTGGCCAAAACCTCGCCCTTTTTCCAGCCTTGGCTAGAACGCAATCAAGCAGAAATAGATAAAATGATTGAAGCAATTGAACAAAACGACTTTACGGCTTTGGGTCAATTAGCCGAATTAAATGCTAATGAGATGCATGCTGTTAACTTAACGGCTCAACCTGGATTTACCTATTTTGAGCCGGATACGATTAGAGCAATCAAACTTGTTGAGCAGCTGCGAAGAGAAGGAATAGAATGTTACTATACAATCGACGCTGGTCCAAATGTAAAAGTTATGACTCGGTTAAAAAATGTAAAAGAAATTACTAAGCGTTTCATATCAGAATTTGACAATGTTAAGATAGTAAATGCAAGTTTTGGTCCAGGTATCAAATATTTGGATTAATAATGTATTTAAATTGGTTAGGAGATTAAATTCTTTGATAACAGAACAAGCGCCCGGTAAGTTATACATCGCCGGTGAATATGCAGTTTTAGAACAGGATTGTCCCGCAATTTTGGTCGCAGTTAATCAATTTATCCGGGTTTCGATTACTAAATCTAAGTCATCTACTGGTTCGATTCATTCCAAACAATATTCGCAGGATTCAATTCACTGGGTACGACGCGGTGCCCAAATGGTGATTGACAACCGTGATAATCCTTTTGAATATATTTTGTCGGCAATTAACTTAACTGAACGTTTTTGCCTCGAACAACATATCAAACTACGAGTATATGATTTGCACGTCAATTCTGATCTTGACTCAGCTGACGGAAAAAAATATGGTCTAGGTTCTAGTGCGGCAGTCACAGTAGCCACGGTTAAAGCGATTCTACGTTTTTATAACGTGCCTTTTAGTAACGAACTAGTTTATAAACTGTCCGCTATTTCCCACTACTCTGTTCAAGGAAACGGCTCTGCAGGAGATATTGCTGCGAGTGTTTATGGTGGCTGGATTGCCTATCAAACATTTGATAAAAAATGGCTGAAACGTGAATTAACACAAAAGTCACTTTCTGAAGTTGTTGATGAAGCATGGCCAGGGCTAAAAATTCAATTATTGACTCCTCCTGAAGGGATGAACTTATTGATTGGATGGAGTCAAAAACCTGCATCAACTTCACGCCTAGTTGATGAAACTAATGCCAATAAGGCAGCATTAAATGTTGAATATAAACAATTTTTACAACAATCGCGAAAATGCGTATTACGCATGATTGATGGTTTTGAACAAGGCAAGATTGACCTAATAAAGATGCAAATTCGAGAAAACAGGAAACTGTTACAGCACTTTGCTCAAATAAATCAAATTGCAATTGAGATTCCCCGTTTGTCAAAATTGATCAATATTGCTGAGTCATTTGGTGGTGCGGCAAAAACATCAGGTGCGGGTAACGGAGATTGTGGCATCGTTATAACCGATGAACAAACTAATGTTAATGAGCTTGAACAGCAATGGCGTAAAAACAATGTTTTACCCCTTGACCTTCACGTTCATCAAGTAAAGCTAATGCAGTAAGAAGAAAAATGTCAATTAGATCAAAACGTAAGGAAGAACACCTTTCTTTAGCAAACCAATTTTATGAACCGAATAAGCCAAATAGCTTTGACCAAATGGGACTTTTACGACCTGCTTTGCCAGAAGCAAAAGTTGACTTAAGTTCGATTAAAACAACTATGTTTGGCAAAAACGTCAATGCGCCCTTTTTTATTAACGCAATGACCGGTGGTTCTGCAAAATCATTCTCTATTAACCAAGCATTTGGTAAAATTGCTCAGCAAGCTAAAATAGGTCTTGCATTGGGTTCTGCAAGTATCTTAGTTAAAGAAGCTGAACAACTTGACAGCTTTTTGATTGCACGTGAAAAAAATCCTGACGGTGTCATAATTGCAAACGTGAATGCGAAGACTGAGGCTATGGATGCTCAAAAAATTGTTAATGAACTTAATGCTGATGCTTTACAGATTCATTTGAATACAGTTCAGGAAATTGCTATGCCTGAAGGCGATCGCGATTTTTTGTGGCTAGATAACTTAATTGAATTACGTCAAAATGTTACCGTTCCGATAATTATAAAAGAAGTCGGCTGCGGTTTAGACCAAGCGACAATTCATTTACTAAAAAATGAAGGTTTTGAGCTATTTGATGTTGCTGGCAGTGGCGGAACGGATTTTGCTAAGATTGAAAATGCACGAAACCAAAATGACCTTTCTTATCTTGAAACGATTGGATTGCCAACTGTTGTTTCTGCTTTAATGGCGGCTGAAGAAAAGGTTACCTTTATCGTGTCAGGTGGTGTTCGTAATCCATTAGATATTTTTAAAGGTTTATGCTTGGGAGGAAAATACGTCGGCATTTCCAATGTCTTTTTGCAGACATATCAGGATCAAGGCGAAGATGCATTATTACAAACGATTTTGGCGTGGCAAAAAGAATTAGCTAGTTTGTTAGCTATTTACGGTCAAAATGATTTAACAAATTTAAGTAAAATCAAGCATTACTTCGACCTGCCCTTGAAGAATTTAATTGATCAATTGAATTAATTTTACATAATTAAAAATATGCAAAGTAGAATTCTACTTTGCATATTTTTTTGTCTTAATTTAAT
>SKEH01000819.1_pt1 | contig 16069 bp, 14 predicted proteins | sample 4826571 | NCBI WGS metagenome assembly SKEH01 (sample SAMN11008814, study PRJNA524170) | human gut metagenome | biome: Human fecal sample; material: Feces; isolation source: fecal sample from pouch patient p29 | host: Homo sapiens | place: Israel: Tel-Aviv | collected 2016-09-14 | reverse complement strand
GTATAACAGTTAGGTGTTAAAATCAATGAGCGTAAATATACAGATATGAAACACTTCGATTAGCATGTTCTTGAACGTGCCGGCGAAACTGTGACATTGTCACAGTTTTTTTATTGAGGAGTGGAGGAGGAATACTTTTGTCAGAAAAAAGAAGAGACGATATTAGAAATATAGCGATCATAGCGCACGTTGACCATGGTAAGACAACTTTGGTTAACCAATTATTGAAGCAATCCGACACTCTCCCTGAGCACATGGCTTTGGAAGATCGTGCAATGGACTCAAATGATATTGAACGTGAACGTGGTATTACTATTTTATCTAAAAATACTGCGGTTAAATATGGCGATACCACAATTAATATTTTAGATACACCAGGACACGCCGATTTTGGTGGTGAAGTTGAACGTATCATGCATATGGTTGACGGAGCCCTACTTTTAGTTGATGCATATGAAGGAACAATGCCACAAACTCGTTTTGTTCTTAAGAAGGCATTAGAAGCAGGCGTTAAGCCAATCGTTGTTATTAACAAAATCGACCGTCCAGGTGCTCGTCCTAAAGAAGTTCTTGATGAAGTTCTTGAATTATTCATTGAATTAGGTGCCAATGATGAACAACTTGATTTCCCAGTTGTTTATGCATCAGCATTGAACGGAACTTCTTCTTATGAAGCTGATCCATCCACTCAAAAAGAAACAATGGATCCAATTTTTGACACTATTATTAAAGCTATCCCAGCACCAATTGATAATGCTGATGAGCCTTTACAATTCCAAATCACTATGCTTGATTGGGATGACTATGTTGGTCGTATTGGAGTAGGCCGTATCTACCGCGGTAGTGTAAAAGTTGGCGACAACATCACAGTTATGAAACGTGATGGTTCAAAGCAAAACTTCCGTGTAACTAAACTATTTGGTTTCTTTGGTTTGAAGCGTAATGAAATTACAGAAGCTAAAGCTGGAGATATTATTGCCATTAGTGGTATTAACGATATTTTTGTTGGTGAAACAATTGCATCTGCAGAAGATCCAGAAGCATTGCCATTCCTTAAGATTGACCCACCAACTTTGCAAATGGACTTTGTTGCAAGTGATTCACCATTTGCTGGCCGTGAAGGTGACAAGGTAACTCCTAAAAAGTTAGAGGATCGTTTAATCAAACAAACTCGTACTGATGTTTCTTTGAAGGTTGAACCTACTGATCAAATCAATGCCTGGACTGTTTCTGGACGTGGTGAATTACACCTTTCAATTCTTGTTGAAGAATTACGTCGTGAAGGATTTGAATTACAACTTTCACGTCCAAAAGTTATCTATCGTGAAATCGATGGCCAAATGTGTGAGCCATATGAGGCAGTTCAAGTTGATACACCAGATGAATACGTTGGTTCAGTAATTGATTCACTTTCACAACGTAAAGGTGAAATGAAGAACATGGAATCGACTGGAAATAATCAAACTCGTTTGGACTTCTTAGTTCCATCACGTGGCTTAATTGGTTATAACAATGAATTTATGTCTCAAACCGGTGGATATGGAATTTTAAATCACAGCTTTGATTCATACAAACCAGTAGTTAAGAACTGGGAACCAGGACGTAAAAATGGTGCTCTTGTTGCTATCAGCCAAGGCAAGTCAACTACATACTCACTTCAAACTGTTGAACAACGTGGTGAATTATTCATCGGCGCAGGTGTTGAAGTCTACGAGGGTATGATTGTTGGTCAATCATCACGTGATCGTGATATTGCAGTTAACGTAATTAAGGGAAAGAACTTGACTAACACCCGTGCTGCCGGTAAAGACCATGCGGCTGCAATCAGAACGCCAAAGACATTGACACTAGAAGAAGCAATCGAGTTCTTAAACGATGATGAATATTGTGAGGTAACACCTGAGTCAATTCGTCTCCGTAAGAAGATTTTAAACACTTCTGAACGTCAAAAAGCAGATAAGAAACGCAATAAAAACTAAATCAAGTAATTAAAATGGCACTCACTTAATGAAGTAGTGTCATTTTTGTTTTATAATAAAAATATATTTTTTCGTAAGAGGAGGGCTACTTTTGCGACGGAAACTTCAACATTTGGACTACAAAATTCTATTACCATATTTATTGCTGGTTTTCTTTGGCATAATTATGGTTTATTCCGCTAGTTCAGATATCTTGCTCGTAAATGGTTTTAAGCCAGCGACATATGGGATTAGGCAAGCAATATATGCCGTGATAGCTTTCTTTTGTTTTGCTACATTGGCGTTCTTTTTGCGGTTAGAACTTTTTAAGCGAACTAAGTTTGTTGCTTGGTTTCTCGGAATTAGTATGTTCTTACTATTTTACCTGATTGTTTTAAAGGTATTTAAGGGTTCTGACGCTGCAGTTAATGGTGCGGTTGGCTGGATTGATTTAAAAGTCATCCGTATTCAGCCGCTGGAAATTGCTAAATTAGCATTGGTAATATATTTAGCATACTATTTAGACCGTCATGATGGTTCTTTCCGTCAAGGGAATATTGTTAATAATTTGATTAGACCAGCGGTTTTATCTGGGGTAATGATGCTATTGGTAATTGTTGAACCAGATTTAGGTGGTACTGCCATTTTAGCCACAATTGTGATCATTATGTTTTCTCTATCGGGTGTGCCTGCCAAGAACGCGCTACTCTGTTTAATTGGAATTGGAATTGGAGTTTTATTCTTGGTTTTCCTAATTGTTAAATGGAATCCAGATTTTTTACAGTCCAGTTATCAATATCAACGGCTTATGTCATTTTTGCATCCCTTTGAGCTAGAGCAAAAAGGTGGTGCCCAGTTAGTTAATTCATATTATGCGATTCATAATGGTGGTTTGTTTGGTGTTGGTCTAGGTAATAGTATGCAAAAGAGAGGCTATTTACCGGAACCATATACGGACTTTATCTTAGCAATTGCTGCAGAAGAAATTGGAGTAATCGGTGCATTACTAGTTTTAGGCTTACTTTTCTATTTAATGTGGAGCATTATGGAAGTGGGGCTTCATGCTAGTACGCAATTTAATGCCTTGGTTTGTTTTGGCGTAACGACAATTATCTTTACTGAAACTCTGTTTAATGTTGGTGCAGTTTTGGGACTATTACCAATTACAGGTGTTACTTTGCCCTTTATTTCATACGGTGGGTCATCACTAATTGTCTTATCAGCTTCAATTGGATTAGTTTTAAATATTGCTGCAAATGAACGTATTAAAAAAGAAGAGGAGTTGGCTGATGAGTATCAATCATGATTTGGCAAATACTTCCTTAACTAAGAGACAAGGACTAATTGTTTATCTTAATTCTATTAACAGTCAGTTTAAGCTTAGGCGTTACGGGGACATCGTGTATTTTTCTAAGAAAAATGCATATTGTGTCTTATACGTTGACCAAAAAGAAGCTGACAAAACGATAAACTCTATTAAACAGTTGGATTTTGTCAAGGATGCACAAAAATCTAGTGATGATGAAATTGACTTGTCAAGTAAGCATATTGAAGAACAAATTACTGAACTTGCTGCTGAAGCAGAAAAAAAGTTACTTGATGAGCAGGAACAGAATACGGACTACTTATTATGAGAATTATTTCTGGGAAGTATGCTAAGCGCAACTTGTATACACTAAAAAGTCAAAAAACTAGGCCAACCAGTGATAAGGTTAAAGAATCTTTGTTTAATAGCCTAGGACAATTTTTTGAAGGTGGAGAAGTATTAGACTTGTATGGCGGAAGTGGTGCCCTTGCAATCGAGGCTGTTTCAAGAGGCTGTAGTCATGCAACAATTATTGATATTAATTACCAAGCTGTGGAAATTATCCGGAAGAATGTTGCTTTAACTAAAGAAGAAAATCGTTTTTCTGTTTATAAAATGTCAAGCAATGTTGCATTAACCAAACTTGCCAAAGATGAAAAGAAATTTGATTTAGTTTTCTTAGATCCGCCATATGCCAAACAAAAAATTGCTTCTGATATGAAGAAAATGGATAGTTTAAATTTATTAACAGATAATGCAGTTATCGTAGCAGAGACAGACGATGAAACTAATCTTGGCGAAATAGAAGGTTTTGAGCTAACGAAAACTCACCATTTAGGTAAAACAATCGTTCGTTTTTATCGAAAGGAAAAAAGATGAGTATTGCACTTTTTCCAGGTAGTTTTGACCCAATTACTAATGGACACATTGATGTAATTCAGCAGTCTGCTAGAATCTTTGACCAGGTTTTTGTAGTAGTAATGGACAATACCTCTAAACACTATTTATTTAGTGCAGATGAACGGGTAGAATTTATTAAAAGTGCAGTTAAAAATATTGCTAATGTTGAGGTTCAAAAAAGACCACAATCATTAACTGTCGATGTGGCACACGACATTGGTGCAACAGCTATTGTTCGCGGAGTGCGGAACAGCGAGGATTTCACTTACGAGCAACAAATTGCAGCAATGAATAAGAAGCTAGCGAATGATCTTGAAACTGTATTATTGTTTACTTCGCCGCAAAACAGCTTTGTGGCATCTAGTATTATTAAAGAGGTAGCTCAATTTGGCGGTGATATTAGTTCATTTATGCCAATAGAAGCTGCAATTGCTTTAAAGAAAAAATTGGTAAAGATTAATGAACGATAAAACTAAAGATAAAGGTAAGAAAAAAGGTCATAAATGGCTCTTATTTTTCTTAGCTGTCGCAGCGATTGTAGTAGGCTTAAGCTGGCCAACTAATTATTATCTTGAAATGCCTGGCGAGGCATTTCAAGTTAGTCAATTTATCAGAAGTGGTAAAAAAGCACCCGATAATTATTATTTAGTGACAGTTAGCGAAACGCAACGCCCAGCTTCAGTGCTGCGGTATTTGTTAAGTTATACTAGAAAATACGAAACGAGAATTTCAAGAGAAGAACTGCTGGGGGATGCAACAAGTAGTCAGTATGAGGAATTGCAGAATTGGTACATGGAAACCAGTCAGCAAAATGCTATCTATTATGCAGCCAAGAAGGCAGTCTTAAAGCCAAAACTGAATTACGAAGGCGTTTATGTCATGCAGGTTCAGAAGCACTCGAGCTTTAAGAAAAAACTGCAAATCGGTGATACTGTTTTGGGCGCAAACGGTCATCGTTTCAAATCAACAGAAGAAATGCTTTCATATTTTCAGAAAAAGAAAATTGGCGCTAATGTTAAAATTAACGTTTTAAGAAATAATAAACCACTAACTTTTTCAGGAAAAATTGTTAAAGTTGAGGGTACTAATAAACCAGGAATTGGAATTCAGTTAGTTGAACATGTCAAAGTCACGACAAAACCAGAGCTAAAAATAGATGCTGGTGCAATTGGAGGGCCTTCAGCAGGATTAATGTTTACACTAACGAGCTATGAAACTTTCACGCAACAGGATTTAGCTAAGGGACATAAAATTGCCGGGACGGGCACTATCTCTCCTAAAGGCAAAGTTGGGGCAATCGGTGGTGTTGACAAAAAAGTAGTCGCAGCCGACAGAGCCGGAGCAGAAGTTTTCTTTGCGCCTACAGATACGTCTCAATTGAAAAAAGCTGATAGTAACTATCAAGTTGCTAAAAGAACGGCGAAGCAAATAAAAACGAAGATGAAAATTGTCCCAGTAGGTACCTTTGAAGACGCTTTACATTATTTGCAAAAACACTACTAAAAAAAGTAAAAAGTTCAGAAGAAATTCTGAACTTTTTTCGTACTTAAAATTAGGAGGTGAAAATATGGATTGGGCAAAAGTTAAGGAATTCATAATTGAGCATAAACAGTATTTTGTTATCGGAATAGGGATTTTGCTTGTCCTGCTTTGGTTAATTGGTCATTCTGGAAATGAACAATCTAATGATTCTGATTTTGCCATAAAGCAAACAGAGACTGATGAGCAAGAAGGAACTGAAATAAAAGAAGAAACACAAATTGCTAATAAAAAGGTAGAGAAGAAAGTAAAAGAGCCTAAAGAAGTTACTTGTGATATTTCTGGTGCAATTGAAAATCCAGGTGTTTATACATTGAAGTATGGTACTCGCTTAAATGAATTGATTGCGGCAGCAGGTGGACTGACAAGTAAGGCTCAAATTGAAAAAGTTAACCGTGCATTAATTCTTCGTGACCAGGACAAAGTTCATATTCCATATCATGGAGAAAAGTTAAAGGAAAACGAAATTGTTTCTTCTGTTAATGGTAGTACTAATTCAGGAGAACTAGATAATTCTTCCCAGAGTGAAAGTGCCAACCAAGCTTCAGGAGTAAAAGTAAATATCAATACGGCAAACACTGCAGATTTGCAAAAGTTATCTGGAATAGGCGCTAAAAAAGCTGAACAGATTATTGCGTACCGGCAAAAAAATGGAAATTTTAAAAGCATTGAGGATTTGAAACGAGTTTCTGGGATAGGAGATAAGACTTTTGAGGCACTTCGAAGTCAACTGGAAGTCTAAAATTCTGACACCAGGTTTTTTATTGCTAGTTTCTTTATTATTAGCAGACATAAATTTAGGTCTTTCACAGTCTATTACGCCTCTTCAATGGCTATTTTGCTTGGTAATTGCACTTTATTTGGTATTTCTTTTGTTTCATAAACACCGACAAACAAGTTGTTTAGCCTTTTTAGTGCTATTTGTTGCACTTATCAGTTTTGCTATTAATCAGAACCAACAAAATTTTTCGCTCAAAAATAGTTCTGTGGTTACCATATACCCAGATCAAATCAAAGTGTCTGGAAACCGAATGTTTGGCCAAGGAAAAGCAGATGGAAAGTCAGTACTAGTTTCAACAAAAATTAGTCAAATGCAGAAAAAAAAGCTCCTTTATGGATACTCACTATATCTTTCGCATTTACAAGGAGAGGTTAAAGAAATCGAGCCTGCTACAAATTATGGACAATTTGATGCAAAAAAATATTATCTTAGCAAAAACATTAAACAAAAGATTGAACTGGAGAATTGTATAATCACAAATAAAAAGCAACATTTTAGGGATGTTGCACATCATATTCGTTTTTGCTTGCAAAAGTATTTTGCACAAATGCCACCGATTTTGTCTTTTTTCAGTAGCGAATTAGTTCTTGGCGAAAGTCCAAGCCAAGCGGACCAATCGATTTTATCTAATTACCGTGACCTTGGCGTAATTCACTTGTTAAGTATTTCCGGTCTTCACGTTGGCATCTATACCTTAGTAATTAGTACAATTTGTTATTATCTGAAATTAACCGAACAAGAAACATTTGCAATTTGTTTATTCATTTTATTAATTGGTATTTTTTTAAGTAATGGTCAAGCTGGCTTTATTCGAGCCAGTCTAACTTATATACTTGATCAGATTTTTAAATTCCAGAAGCAAAAAATTACCCATTTTGATTTATTAGGTCTCACTTATATGATTCACTTAATAATTAATCCGTGTTTGATGCTCAATGTGGGAGCCATTTTAAGTTATGTCTTGGCTCTAGGTTTAGAATTAACAACTAAATTAACCTCATTTAAACAGTCATTTGCCTTAAATTGTTTACTAACACCATTACTACTTTTTCATTTTTTTCAATTTAATTTGTTGACCGTTTTTTTCAATTTGGTAGTAGTACCATATTTTAATTGGCTAGTTATGCCAATTGTCTTTTTGAACTTAGCTACTTTTAAATTGTGTCCTGAAATTTCCTGGTGCTTTGAGAATGTTTTAATGACATGTGAAAAGTTAATAGCTCAAGTATCTGCTTCTAAACTGGGACTATTAACATTTGGTAAGATCAACTGGTGGCAATGTGTGATGTTAACTATATTTACGGCTATTTTGCTGGTTTTTGTAAATGAGCAAAAATTGACGAAAAAAAGCAGGTTAAAAGCAATTGGTGGCATTGCGGCTTTGTACGTGATGATCTTTTCCTCGATTCACTTTCCCTTAACAGGTCAGGTTACATTGATTGATGTAGGTCAGGGCGATAGTATTTTGATTTCTACACCTTTTCCGCGGCGTGTTTATTTAATTGATGTTGGCGGGAAATTAAATTTTAGTGGCCAAAAAACGACGCCTCAAGTTAATAAAATTACTATTCCTTTTTTGAAAGCACTGGGAATCAATAAACTTAATGGTGTTTTTGTAACTCATCAAGATGCCGATCACGTCGGAGATTTAAGACCCTTGCTTGAACAAGTTCACGTTCAAAAATTGTATACGGCAGCAGGATTAATTCGTAATCCGTCTTTTATCAAAAGAATAGTGGGACAAATTAAGCGAGATCAAGTTGTAGAACTATTAGCTGGTCAGAAAGTAGCTGAGCCACAAATTACATTTAATGTTGTTTATCCTTTTAAGCCTGGCCTAGGTAAAAATGAAGATTCACTATCTTTGACATTTGTTGTAAAGAGCAAAAGATGGCTTTTTACTGGTGATTTAGGTCAAGAAGGTGAAAAAGAAATAATGAACAAGTTTAATATTCAAGCTGACTATTTCAAACTAGGACACCATGGTAGTCGCACTTCTTCAAATCCTGATTTTTTAAAAACTTTAAAGCCTAAATTAGTTTTTATTTCAGCTGGTCGAAATAATCGTTTTGGGCATCCGCATAAGGAAACGCTTGATACTTTAAGCAATCAACACATTCCATGGGCTTCGACGCAGGACTGTGGTATGATTACTTGGACATATGGCTATTTTTCTAAGCCAAAATTCAAACGTTTTGTAGTGGTGAATCAAAAATGACTTTACTTTCTTTGTTTAAAAATTCAAATAATAGCAATGCGCAAACCTTAATTTTGGGTTCAGATAGCTTTTTGAATGATTATATTGCGCGCTCATACATATATGAAGAATCATTTCAAGAACTAGAAAAAGTATCCGTTGATTGTGAAAGCGATAGTCTAGATGATTTGATTGCTGAATTAACAGAATCAAGTCTTTTTAGCCAGCAAAAGATAATAACTATCAAAAATCCGTTCTTTTTAACTGCTAAAGTTCCGCAAAAAGCAAAAAAGCAACTTGATCAGTTGCAGCAAATTTTTGATCATGTTGATCAGCTCGACAACAAACTAGTAATAGTAGCATCGTATGAAAAGCTTGATCGGCGAAAGAAGCTGACAAAAACAATTTTGAAGAAGTTTAATGTCATAGATACTGAAGTTAAAAGTTATGAAGTTAAAAAGGTAACTAAGGCACTAATTAGTGCTGAAGGATATCAGATTACAGAGATGGCTTTGCAGCTTTTACTTGAAAGAAGCGATCAGGTTCTTGATACTGTACTGAGCAATTTTAATAAATTAAAGATGGCTGCCACTGAGAATAAAATTGATGAGACACTAGTTCGTAAAAACGTTGACTTATCATTTGCCCAAAATGTTTTTGCAGTTTTAGAAGCAGCTTTAAAGCATAATTATCGAGAAGCGATTGCAAGATTAGATAACCAATTAAGAGAGGGTAGTAATCCGATTCAATTACTTGCAGTCTTTGAAAACCAGTTAGAATTAATTTTAGTTGCAAAGACATTGCACGAGCGCGGCAGAAATGAAACTGAAATTGTTAAAGAACTAGGGGTTCACCCTTATCGAGTAAAGCTAGCTCTTAATAATAAAATTTCGACTAATAAACTGGCGAGCTTGTTAGAGCAGGCAATCAAGCTAGATTATAACTATAAAAATGGGCAATATCGGGAAAACAATTTCTTAAAGTTATTTGTTTTGAGCGTATAAGGTAATAAATTGAGTAAAGAAAAAAGCAAGGATTATTCAATCCTTGCTTTTTAGTTTTTGAATTCAAATTATTTAGCTAACTTAGCTAAGCGACTCTTATCACGGCTAGCCTTGTTTTTATGAATAAGACCCTTAGAAGCGGCCTTGTCCAATGCGCGGGCAGCAGCAACATGTAATTCGGAGGCGTTTTCAGCACCAGCAGCTTGGGCAGTCTTGAACTTCTTAACAGCAGTTCTTAATTCTGTCATTTGAGCGGCTCTGCGCTTTCTAGCAGCATCTTGAGTTTTAACACGCTTAATAGCTGATTTGATTTGTGGCATAACATTCACCTCCATTGATCGTAATTTTACTTAGTAAATTATACTGAAGAATAGTTGTAGATGCAAGACAATTTATACTTGCTTTTTAAAAAAATAATCTGTATTATACTATTGTTGTGAACCGTTAACGCTGTTTGCTCGCTCACACCTGACGGTTAACGTTGTTAACGGCAATTTTTTTATTGAAAGGTGAATAATTATGGCAATTTCAAAAGCAGAAAAAGATGAAATCATTAAGCAATTTGCTACTCATGAAGGTGACACAGGTTCAACTGAAGTACAAGTTGCTATTTTAACTAAAGACATCAACAACTTGACTGAACACATGAGACAACATTCTCATGACCACCACTCATATGTTGGTTTACTTAAGAAGATTGGTCACCGTCGTAACTTGCTTCGTTACTTACAAGATAACGATATTAATCGTTACCGTGAATTAATCAAGAAGTTAGGTTTACGTCGTTAATTTCTAAACTTAGATTTAAAAAAGCCAGTTCTATTAAAGAACTGGCTTTTTGTTTTTGCCATAAGTGCTTTTTATGCTAGAATAAAAAAAGATACTTTTTACGTTGTGATCTTACGATCCATAAATAAACAACTTAATAACAATTATTATAGAAAAGGAAATAAAATGGCTGATCAAGTTAAGATAATGATTTTGAGCGGTGTTCGTGAACAAGGAAAGGACATGTTTGCTGTTCAAGTTAATGATGAAATTTTTGTTCTTGATGCTGGATTAAAATACCCTGATAGTTCTTTATATGGAATTGATTTGGTTATTCCGGATCTCGACTTCTTTGAAAAATATGGTGACCAAGTTGTTGGTATTTTTCTAACTCATGGACACGCTGATTCAATTGGGGCCTTGCCATATATTTTGCGTCAATATGATATACCAGTATTTGGGTCTCGGTTAACGATTGAACTGGCTAAAATTACAGTTAAAAGAGAGAATAAGCGAATTAAAAACAGTTTGTTCCATGTAATAGATGCTGAAACTGAAATTGAATTTAAAAACGCGAATATTTCATTCTTCCACACGACGCACTCAATTCCTGACTCGCTCGGGATTGACGTGCACACTCCAGCTGGAGAAGTAGTTTATACTGGTGACTTTAAGTTTGACCCTTCTGCAGCGCCAAAATATCGAACTGATTTAGATCGGTTGGCAGAAATTTCACAGAAGAAAGTTTTGGCACTTTTAAGTGACTCTTCTAATGCAGAAGCATCACTACCTAACGTTTCTGAACAAGAAATAGGTGAATATGTGACCAATGTCTTTCGTAATGCCACTGGTCGGGTAATTGTAGCCGCTAAAGCTTCTAATTTAATCAGAATTCAAGAAGTTTTAAATGCTGCGCATGAAACAGGCCGGAAGGTACTATTAACTGGACGTGATGTAGCAAAAATAGTTCGTACAGCAATGGACTTAGGCTATCTTTATGTTCCTAAAAATCTGTTAATGCGTGTCAAAGATCTGAGCACTACACCAGATAACAAGGTGGTAATTCTTGAAACTGGGCAAATGGGTGAGCCATTAAATTCTTTGCAAAAAATGGCTAAAAAACGTCACAGTATGATTACGATTCATGAAAATGACCTAGTTTTCATTGCAACAACACCATCTCATTCTGTTGAAACAGTAGTTGCGCAGACTAGTGATCTTGTTTATCGAGCAGGCGGAACCGTAATTGAGCTTGGTAGGGCTAAGCATACAAGCGGTCATGCAACTGGACGTGATTTGCAAATGCTAATTGATATTCTAAAACCACAATTTGTTATTCCAGTAATCGGTGAATATCGCTTGTTGGAAGTTCATCGCGACCTTGCAATAAGAGCAGGAATTAAGAAAGAAAATGTTTTGATTACCAGAAATGGTGATTGTTTGGATTACGATTTTAAACAAAAGAAGTTTAATTTAACTGATCCTGTTCCAGGCGAAGATATAATGATTGATGGTTCAGGCATCGGTGATGTCGGCAATATCGTCCTGCGTGACCGAGAAATTTTGTCAGATGATGGTATTTTTATTGCCGTTGTTACAATTGATCGTCGTAAGAAAAAAATCATTGCACAACCACAAGTTACTAGTCGTGGCTTCGTTTACATCAAAGCCAATCATCAATTGATGAATGATTGTATTGAATTAATTAAAAAGACTATAAATAATAACTTTGAGCATAAGAAGTTTGATTGGACTGAAATAAAGCAGGATGTTAGAAACGATTTAGAGAAGTTCTTATATAAGAAAACTAATCGTCGTCCTGTAGTATTACCAGTGGTCATGGAAGTAAACCAGAATAGACATCGTGCGATGCAAAAGCGTTCGGGCAAAGATGCGACTACTGGAAAAAATAATGAGCATCATTCCGTTGACGTGAAAAAATCTGGTAAGAAAATAGTTAAGAAAGACTAGTATGACAACTTTAAGCCAAAAAAATTTACTAACTTTAGCAAAAGAAAATGAAGCAAACGGTAAATTAGATTTAGCAATTCAAAATGTTGAAGAAGCTCTGCGAATTGGCAGTAACAAGGAAATTGTTCTTCGCTTATGCGACTTATATTTAAAAGCCGATCAAGCATATTCTGCGTATAGCTTAATCAAAGAGGAAAAAGATCTCTTTTCAGATGATGAGATCTTTTTTGCTTATTCTAGGGTTTTGCAAGCCAATCACTTTTTAATTGAAGCACTCGAGATTAAAAATTTGAGTAAGGGCGAAAAAGAAGTTGAAGTCTTACCAGCTTCGATTTCTGAGCAGCAAGCAACAATGGAGAAATTTCGTCTTAGTAAAAATCCAACTAAGTATGAATATGACCAACTTTTTACATTGGATTTAATTAACTTTACGAATTTTGCACAGAGTCTATTATTAGACCCCAGCTTAAGTTTTGCTGTGCGTCTAGTATTATGTGAAGATCTCTTTCGCTTGGGAATTAATGAATCTTTTGATGTTTTGGTGCTAGGCAAAAGAGAAAAGTTTATTCCTAACCAGATTAATTTGCTAGAGAAGGATCCAGTTTATCGTGAAGTAGTTTCGGCAATCGGATCAAGATATTATCACCGTCCGAGTCAGCTTCCAGCTGTCTTAGGCGAAGTCAATTTGATCTTAGGTAGTTTGTATCCCAAACTATCTAAATACGTCGAAGAACCAGATAGTTTTGCGAGTGACATTGCATCATACATTGATTTTCAAGATGGTCGAAGTCACCATGATTTATTCAGACAAATTGACCATGATTTGCCAAAATAATTTAGATAAAAGGCCTTTACATTTTTTTTCTATTTAGTATAATATCAAAGGACGTTTTCATTAGGCATGGCTCTATGCATTAAAATACTAGGCATTTGCCAATGAAAGTAGTACAATATTCAACAGAGAACTATCCGTTACTTACTCAACGGACTTCTTGCAAATTTACAGGAGGGTCATTTTAATGGCAGAAAAAGAACATTACGTTAGAACAAAGCCACACGTAAACATTGGTACTATCGGTCACGTTGACCATGGTAAGACCACTTTAACAGCGGCTATTACTAAAGTTTTATCAGAAAAGGGCTTAGCAAAGGCTGAAGACTATTCAGACATCGATGCAGCTCCAGAAGAAAAAGAACGTGGTATTACTATCAATACCGCTCACGTAGAGTACGAAACTGAAAAACGTCACTACGCTCACATGGATGCTCCAGGTCACGCTGACTACATCAAGAACATGATCACTGGTGCCGCACAAATGGATGGTGCCATCTTAGTTGTTGCTGCAACTGATGGTCCTATGCCTCAAACTCGTGAACACATTTTGCTTGCTCGTCAAGTTGGTGTTAACTACATCGTTGTTTTCTTAAACAAGACTGATTTAGTTGACGATCCAGAATTGGTTGACTTAGTTGAAATGGAAGTTCGTGACTTGTTAACTGAATACGATTACCCTGGTGATGATATTCCAGTTATCCGTGGTTCAGCTTTGAAAGCTTTACAAGGCGACAAGGAACAAGAAGAAGTTATCATGAAGTTAATGGACACTGTTGATGAATACATCCCAACTCCAGAACGTCAAACTGATAAGCCTTTCTTGATGCCTGTTGAAGATGTCTTCACTATCACTGGTCGTGGTACTGTTGCTTCAGGTCGTATCGATCGTGGTACTGTTAAAGTCGGCGACGAAGTTGAAATCGTTGGTTTAGTTCAAGAAGTTCTTAAATCAGTTGTTACTGGTTTGGAAATGTTCCACAAGACTTTGGACTCAGGTGAAGCCGGCGATAACGTTGGTGTATTGCTTCGTGGTATCGACCGTGACCAAATCGTTCGTGGACAAGTTTTAGCCGCACCTGGCTCAATCCAAACTCACCGCGAATTCAAGGGTCAAGTTTATGTCTTGAAGAAGGAAGAAGGCGGACGTCACACTCCATTCTTCTCAGACTACCGTCCACAATTCTATTTCCACACTACTGATATTACTGGTGAAATCGAATTGCCAGAGGGTACTGAAATGGTTATGCCTGGTGATAACACAGAATTTACTGTTAAGTTAATCAAACCAGCTGCCATTGAAAAAGGTACTAAGTTCACTATCCGTGAAGGTGGTCGTACTGTTGGTGCTGGTCAGGTTACTGATATCCTCGACTAGTTCGTAATAAAACAGTTTAAAAAGATGTACTTCTTCATAGAAGTGCATCTTTTTTTGCCTAAATTTGTTTTTTGCGTGCGTTTAATGTAAGATAATTTAGTATGCAAGATGCAGTTAAACTTGACATTGGAGGTATTTAATTAATGTCTGTAAAATGGAATAAAACTGGTAAAACTACCGGTGAACTTACTTTTGATATTTCTCAAGCTGAAGTAAAGCTTGGGTTAGATCAAGCATTCAGAAGAATAAAAAAGAATTTGCGTGTTCCCGGCTTTAGAAAAGGTCACGTTTCACGGGTAATCTTTGATCAATACTATGGTGAAGAAGCTTTATATGAAGAAGCATTAAACATGGTTTTACCTAACGCATATGCTGCTGCTATTAAAGAAGCTGGTATTTCTGCAGTAGGTCAACCTCAAGTTGTTCCAGATTCAATGGAAAAGGGCAAAGACTGGACAATGAAGGCCACTGTAACTGTTGAACCTGAAGTTAAATTAGGTGATTACAAGGGCATTGAAGTACCTAAGCAAAACACTCGTGTTTATGCTAAGGATGTTGACGCTCAACTTGATGCAGAACGTGAAAAGAATGCAGAACTTGTACTTAAGAAGAGTGCTGCTGCCAAGGGTGATACAGTAACTATTGATTACAAGGGTACTGTTGATGACAAGGCATTTGATGGTGGTTCCGCAGACGACTATGCACTAGAATTAGGCTCAAATACCTTTATTCCTGGCTTTGAAGATCAATTAATTGGTCACAAAGCTGGTGACGAAGTTGATGTTGTAGTTACTTTCCCAGAAGACTACGGTGCTAAAGATTTAGCTGGTAAAGAAGCTCACTTTGCAACTAAAATTCACGAAGTTAAGTCAAAACAACTACCTAAACTTGATGATGAATTTGCAAAAGACGTTGATGATTCAGTTGAAACTCTTGATGAATTAAAAGAAAAGATCAAGAAAGACTTAAAGGCTAAGAAAGAAGAAGCTGCAAACGATGCAATTGAGCAAGCAGCTATCGAAGGCGCCGTTAAGAACGCTACAATTGACGAAATTCCAGATGCAATGATTCAAGAAGACGTTAATACTCAAATGAACCAATATCTTGGTAACATGCAACGTCAAGGTATTAGTCCAGAAACTTATTTCAAGTTGACTAATACAACTGAAGATCAATTACGTGCTCAATTTAGTAAAGACGCTGCTGAGAGAGTTAAGACTAACTTAGTTCTAGAAGCAATTGTTAAGGCTGAAGATATCAAAGCATCCAAGGAAGAAATTGATAAAGAAATCAAGGATCTTGCTGGCGAATACAACATGGATGAAAAGACAGTCCGTAACACTTTGACTGATGATATGCTTTCACACGATATTGATGTTCGTAAGGCAATCGATTTAGTAACTGATAATGCAAAACAAGTTGCTAAGTCTAAGAA
>SKEH01000529.1_pt1 | contig 16071 bp, 20 predicted proteins | sample 4826571 | NCBI WGS metagenome assembly SKEH01 (sample SAMN11008814, study PRJNA524170) | human gut metagenome | biome: Human fecal sample; material: Feces; isolation source: fecal sample from pouch patient p29 | host: Homo sapiens | place: Israel: Tel-Aviv | collected 2016-09-14 | reverse complement strand
TTGTCTTGCGGAGTGAAAGAAGGGCAGTGTAGGTAGATAAAATGTAAACCTTTTTAGTTGGAAGCTTGGCAATTTCTTCAATTACTGCTTCGTTATCCGGACAGGTAGTCATTTGTTCTGGTGAAAAGCCAGCAACTTCTAAGCGAAATCCCATGTCATGCCAACGCTGTCCACCAACTAGAATTTGTTTAATTTGTTCGTGATTCAAATCTTCAAACTGACCATCCCAAATCCATGAAGTATCAATTCCATCAGCATGATTAGCATTAAGTAGGGCAACTAGAGAATAGTCATCCTTTTCGGTGTTAAGCATATGTAAAACTTCGTCTAGACCAACTGGATTTTTAACCAAAATGAGATCAATGTCCTTATCAGCGTATTGAATTAACTCTTGGCGACCAAAAACGCGTTTGTTTTTGGCAAAGGCACTAGCAATTTCTTCATCGTCAAGATCAAAATGACGTGCGACAGAATAAGCTGCTAAAGCATTGTAAATGTTATATGTTCCACCAATATTGATGTGATAATCTTTGGTTCCCATTCGAAAGCTAAGGTGGTTTGGATCCTGATCAATAATCTCGCTGACTGAATAAGTTAACTCCGGACGGCGATAGCCACAGTTGGGGCAGAAAAAGTCGCCTAAGTTAGCGTAAATTCGGTCATGGTAGTGTAATATATGATCGCATTCAGGGCAAAGGACACCATCAGTATTAACCGGAGCTTTAACATCATTTTGTGAATGATCACTCGGAAGTTTGAAGCCATAAAAAATTTTAGGATTTGGCAGATCAACTGATGAAAAAATACTAGCATCACCGTTCGCGATGATGGTTGCATCAGGAGCTAACTTAATACCTTCAATAATCTTATTATAGGTAGTATAAATTTCGCCGTAGCGATCCATTTGATCACGAAAGATATTAGTTAAAACAAAAACACTCGGCTTAACTAGTTTAGTAACCATTTTGACATTGGCTTCATCAACTTCTAAAACAGCAATGGGGCGCTTAGCTTTGCTCTTTTTATTAGCTAAAAAAGCAGTAACAATTCCTTGTTGCATGTTAGAACCAGACGGATTGGTCAAAACCTCGCCGTATTTTTCTCGTAAGGCTTCAACTATCAATGCAGTGGTCATAGTTTTACCATTTGTCCCAGTTACAATAACTATTTCGTAATTTTGAGCAAGTGTGTTCAAAATATCTGGATCAAGTTTCATTGCAATTTTTCCTGGGAAGCTAGTTCCACCTTTTAGTACATTGTGAAGAAACCAGTAACTTGATTTTCCGGCAAACTTGGCAACATCAGATTTTAGATTCATGTTTATCCCTCGCTTTAAAATCTGTAACAACTATAGCATAGCACGCAAACGAAAACGAGTTTTTAACTACTATTTTAACTGCACTTATTTTGATTTTCATCTATACTAGATAAAGTCAGGTGGATATAATTATACAAAGGAGCAAAAATGGCACAATTATTTTTTCACTACGGCACAATGAGTAGTGGCAAAACGCTTGAAATTCTGAAAGACGCACATAACTATGAGGCTCAGGGTCGAAAAATTGTGCTGATGACAAGTGGCGTAGATAATCGGAGTGGGGTAGGAACTGTTGCTTCCCGAATAGGTCTTCATCGCAAGGCTATTCCAATTGAGCATGACATGGATATTTTTGCTTATATCGAAAAAATCAATGATCAGGAAAAAAAGCTTGGTGATGGTCCAATTGCGTGCGTTTTTGTTGATGAAGCACAGTTTTTGGAACGGCACCATGTTTTTGAGTGTGCTAGAATTGTTGACGAATTAAGCATTCCAGTAATGGCTTTTGGATTAAAAAATGATTTTCAGAATAACCTATTTGAAGGCTCAAAAAATCTGTTGATTGTTGCTGATAAAATCAACGAAATAAAAACCATTTGCCACTATTGTGGACGTAAGGCTACAATGAACTTGCGTATTCACGAAGGGAAACCAGTTTATGAAGGTGAGCAGGTCCAAATTGGTGGTGATGAAAGTTACTATCCGGTTTGTCGTTTTCATTATTTTCACCCAAATGAACAAAGATAGAGAGGGACTGATAAAATATGGATAAAATTATGGCACAGCTTGAAGGACTTGTGGCTCATTATGATGAATTGCAAGAAATGATGGCCGATCCAGAGGTTATCAACGATACCAAACGGTATATGGAAATTTCCAAAGAAGCATCTGACTTACATGATGTTGTAGAAAAATATCAAAAATACAAAGCAGATAAAAAAGAAATAGCAGACAATAAAGAAATTATTTCAAGCGAAAGCGACTCTGATTTAGTTGAAATGGCTAAAGAAGAAAATAGTAGCCTAGAGCAGGAAATAGTTGATTTGGAAGACGAAATCAAAATTTTAATGCTTCCTAAAGATCCTAATGATGATAAAGATATCATTATGGAAATCAGAGGTGCAGCTGGTGGTGACGAAGCCTCACTTTTTGCTGGTGACTTACTCAGAATGTATGAAAAATATGCTGAACGACAAAATTGGCAAGTCTCCATTGTTGATAGTGAACCTACTGAAGTTGGTGGTTATAAGCGTGTTGCAATCATGATTACAGGTGACAAAGTTTACTCTAAATTAAAGTATGAAAATGGTGCTCACCGTGTACAACGTATCCCTGTAACCGAATCTCAAGGACGAGTACATACTTCAACTGCAACTGTTGCTGTAATGCCAGAATATGAGCAAGTTGATTTTGAGCTTGATCCAAAGGACATCAGAGTTGATGTTTACCGTTCTAGTGGTGCAGGTGGTCAGCACATTAACAAGACCTCTAGTGCTGTTAGAATGACTCACTTACCTACTGGAATTGTGGTGGCAATGCAGGATCAACGTAGTCAGCAACAAAACCGTGAAAAAGCAATGCAAATTTTAACCTCACGTGTTTATGATTACTATGAAAGTGAAAATCGTGATCAATATGACGAAAAGAGGAAAAATGCGGTTGGTACGGGGGATCGTTCTGAAAGAATTAGAACCTATAACTATCCGCAAAACCGTGTAACTGACCACCGAATTGGTTTAACACTCAACAAGTTAGATCGAATTATGAATGGTGAGTTGGACGAAGTCATTGATGCATTGATTTTATATAACCAAACTAAGCAATTAGAGGAGTTGGCTGATCAAAATGGCTAAAATTGCTACTTTGAAGGACTTAAGTATTTGGGCAACCGAAACGGCTGCTGATCAGCGTCAAGAAGACGTTGATTTTCTTTTAGCTGAAAGACTTGGATTAAGTCCAAGCGAATTTGAGTTAAAACAAGAAATGGCGCTAACCGACGCTCAAATTAAGCAAGCCCAAAAAGATGTCAAAAAACTTGCTAAAGGAATTTCACCTCAATACATTTTGGGTTATTCATGGTTTTATGGTTACAAGATATTAGTTGAACAAGGTGTTTTAATTCCGCGTTTTGAAACTGAAGAACTAGTTGCTTGGACGCTTGAAGAATTAAAAAGCGGTGATACCGTACTTGATTTAGGTACTGGTTCAGGCTGTATTACTGTTGCTTTAGCAAAAGAAGCAGCTAAAAAAGGAATTACAGATTTAAATTTGTTCGCTTCTGATGTGACAGATGCTGCTTTAAGAACAGCGGAAGAAAACTTTTTAGTCTATGATTTAGACGTCACTGTGCGCAAAGCTAACGTTTTAATTGGATTAGAAAAGTTCGATAAGATAATTTCTAATCCACCATATATCAAAGAATCCGAAAAAGATGTGATGGATCAGAATGTTTTACAAAATGAACCTAAAGAAGCATTATTTGGTGGTAAAAGTGGTATTACATTTTATCAAAAATTTGCCAAGCAGGTACGTGAACACTTGAATCCTGGTGGAGAGTTCTTTTTAGAATTTGGCTTTAGCGAAAAACAGCAATTACAAGAACTGTTTGCTAAAGAATTACCTGATTTTACAATTGAATTTAAGGATGATATGGCAAGTAAACCACGAATGGTATCTGGGAAGTGGAATAAGTAATGGAAACGAAAATTTTTCAGCAAGACCAAATTGACGAAGCCGTTAAACTTTTAGGAGCTGGTGAATTAGTGGCTTTTCCGACCGAAACAGTTTATGGTCTTGGCGCTATCGCAACTAATGAAAAAGCTGTGAAGGGTGTTTATGCTGCTAAGGGAAGACCTAGTGATAATCCGTTAATTGTAACTGTTTCAGATGAAGCAATGGTTTCGGATTATGCCAAAGAAATTCCTGAACGTGCGCAAAAATTAATGAAGCATTTTTGGCCGGGTCCGCTGACTATTTTGCTTTTCGTTAAACCTAATGCTTTGCCAAAAGCTGTTACTGGTGGGTTAGATACTGTAGCTTTTCGTTGCCCAGATGATAAGTTGACACACGATTTGATTTCTAAACTGGGCTATCCAATAGTTGGGCCTTCTGCGAATACTTCTACTAAACCAAGTCCAACCACTGCGCAGCACGTTTATCATGATTTAAATGGTAAAATTGCGGGCATAATCGATGGTGGGCCAACAAGAGTAGGTTTGGAATCAACCATTATTGATTTGTCCGTCGAAACGCCAGTTGTCTTACGACCTGGTGAAATCACGCCACAAGAGCTAAGTGAAGTACTTGATGAAAAGGTCTTGATTAACAGTGGGCAAGCGGAAGATCAAGGTGTACCAAAGGCTCCGGGGATGAAGTATCGTCATTATGCTCCAAGTGAACCAGTAATAATTGTTGATGACACGAGTGATTTTGCAAAAATTGAGTTTAATGAGCATACTGGCGTAGCAGCTTTAGATTCTGTTTTAGTTGGGTTGAATGTATCAGAGCAAAATAAGTATAGTTTGGGTAAAAATCTGGTAGATGCTGATCATAACTTATTTGGTGCACTGCGGTATTTTGATGATAAGCAGTCAATTGATCAAATTTATGTCCAAGGTTTCAGTGGCAGTGAGGCCACCTTGGCATATATGAATCGTTTAAATAAAGCTGCGGCTGAGAACCATTTTCATGTAAAGTAAAAAAATAAAGCAAAGGGCTTTAAACCCTCTGCTTTTTTGATTAAAATAAGCGAGAAAGTATATTTGTTTTATAGGAGGAAAAGAATGGGTAAATTTACAGTGTTAGATCATCCGTTGATTCAACACAAGTTAACAATCATTAGACGTAAGGAGACAAGTTCTAATGAGTTTCGTCAAATTGTTGGTGAGATTGGCGGCTTGATGACATATGAAATTACTAGGGATTTACCATTAAAGGATGTTGAAATTGAAACACCAATGGGCAAAACAACGCAAAAGGAAATAGCCGGTAAAAAGATGACGATTGTTCCTATTTTGCGTGCAGGTATTGGTATGCTCAATGGTGTGATGGAAATGATTCCTTCAGCTAAAGTTGGTGTTATTGGGATGTACCGTGATGAAGAAACATTAGAACCACACGAGTACTTCTGCAAGATGCCTAAGGATGTAGCAGATCGTGAGTGTTTAGTAGTTGACCCAATGCTTGCCACTGGTGGCTCGGCTAATATGGCTATTGGCGCCTTGAAAAAACGTGGTGTTAAGGACATTAAACTTGCCGTTTTAGTTGCTGCACCTGAAGGCGTAAAAGCTATTCAGGAAGAAAATCCTGATGTAGACATTTATGCTGCAGCAGAAGATGAGAAGTTATTACCAAATGGCTACATCACTCCTGGTCTTGGTGATGCCGGTGACCGTTTGTTTGGCACTAAATAGCAATATTTTTGCAAATAGTATACGGAATTCGCTTACAATTTTTCACAAAAGGTTTGTTTGGTGTTAATATTGTAGGAGTGTTCGATAAACTGGGCACAAGAAGGGAGGTCACGAAGTAATGGAGGAATCATTTGTTTTTAAATTTTTGGGTTTAAACTTTGATCTCGCTGGGATGATTGGCTCAACTTTAATGGCTGCAGTGGTTTTATTCGTCTGCATTTGGCTCTCGCGCAAAGTTGAATTGAGACCGAACAAGAAGCAAAATGTGATTGAATATTTATTGGATTTCACTGATGGCATTGTTAAAGATAATGTCAGTGATCCTGATGCACGTAAGCATCTATCACTTTATGCTTTTGTTTTGTTCCTATTTATCTTTTGCATGAATCAATTGGGACTCTTCTTAGAAGTCAAAGTTGGTGACAATATGTTTGTTAAGTCACCAACAGCTGATCCAGTAACGACGATGTCGTTTGCAATGATGACCTTGCTTCTATCATTCACATTTGGAATGCAAAAATTTGGCGTAGGTGGCTATTGGCGCAATTATGCAGAGCCAGTTAGCTTTTTGTTCCCAATCAATATGATTGAGGAAATAACTAACTTTTTGACTTTGTCTTTACGTTTATACGGCAATATTTATGCTGGGGAAGTTCTATTGACATTGATTGGAAATAGTTTAGCTCCTAGCTTTGGTATTACAACCATGGTTTTAGCTGCCCCACTTGCGATGATTTGGCAAGGTTTCTCTGTCTTCATTGGCTCTATCCAGGCATATGTTTTCGTAACCTTATCAATGGTTTATATTGGTAAGAAAGTTACAAAAGAATAATTTTTCGGAGGTTTAAATATGTCACAAGCATTTAAATATATTTCTGCAGCGTTAGCCGCTGGTATTGCTGCTTTAGCTGCTTCTTGGGGTAACGGTAAAGTTATTACTAAGACTGTCGAAAGTATGGCTCGTCAACCTGAAAGTGCAGGTAACTTGAGATCAACAATGTTTATCGGTGTTGGTTTGATTGAAGCCGTTCCAATTTTGGCAATTGTTGTTGCTTTTCTGATTCTCTTCCTTTAATTTTTAAAAGTAATTAAGTTGAAAAGAGAGAAGGGCAGTAAATGACATTTCAAACTTTATTTGCAGCCTCATCAGGTCATATTTACATTGGTAATACCATTTGGTATTTGATTGTTTTTGCAATTTTGCTTGTCTTGGTTAAGCACTATGCTTGGGGACCAGTTTCCGAAATGATGGAAAAAAGACGGCAAAAAGTAATTAGCGATTTAGATTCAGCTGCAGACAACCGCAAAAAAGCCGAAGTTTTGGCTAATGAACGTGAAGCTGCCTTGAAAAATTCAAGACAAGAAGCAACACAAATTCTCTCTGATGCAAAAGCTAATGCGCAGAAGACAAGTAGTCAAATCGTAGCTGAGGCTAACGATGACGCTGCTTCGATTCATGAAAAGGCGAAAGCAGATGCTGCACAAGCTAAAGCAGATGCATTAGATGAAGCACGTGCGCAGGTAGCTGATATATCAGTTACAATTGCTGAAAAGGTAATTGCTAAAAACTTATCTGCTGATGATCAAAAAGATTTGGTTGATCAGTTTATTAAGGGGCTGAATAAATAATGGCCTTAAGTAGAGAAGAAATTGTTGCACGTTATGGAACTGCGCTATTTAATTATGCGCAAGACATGAACGCTTTGGATACTGTTAAAGAAGAATTATGTGAATTAAGAAAAGCCGTTTGTACAAATCCACAGATCCTTAGTGTTTTTAGTGATCCAATTTTAAACAGTGATGAAAAGAAAAAATCGTTGTCAGCAATTGAACAGGGCTTCAGTACAGAAGTTCAAACTTTTTTAAATTTGCTGCTAGATTATAATCATTTTCTTGAACTTGTTGATATTATCGATTTCTTTAATAAATTGTATAATGACAGCAAAAAAATAATGGTTGGAACTGCAATAACTGCGGTTAAACTCGATGAAGATCAATTAAGTGCTCTAGGAGATAGTTATGCTAAAAAATTTGGTTTAGCTAGTGTTACCCTAGAAAACAAAGTAGATCCAGAGATAATCGGCGGTGTAATTCTAAAAGTTGGCGATTGCGTTATCGACGGTTCAGTAAAGAACAAACTGAAAAAGATTCGTGCGCAGTTAATTAGTAAAAATTAAAAGAGGTGAAACCATTGAGCATTAAAGCAGAAGAAATTAGCTCTTTAATCAAGCAACAGCTTGAACACTATGATGACAAACTCGACATTAATGAGGTTGGGGTTGTAACTTACATAGGTGATGGTATCGCCCGGGCTCACGGATTGGACAATGTTCTATCTAATGAATTGTTGGAATTTGACAACGGTTCGTATGGTATTGCTCAAAACCTTGAGTCAAATGATGTTGGTATCATTATCTTGGGTAACTTTGATGATATTCGCGAAGGTGACCAAGTAAAGAGAACCGGTGAAATCATGCGTGTGCCAGTTGGCGAAGAACTGATTGGTCGTGTAGTTAATCCTCTGGGTCAGCCAGTTGACGGACTTGGTGAAATTAAAACCACTAAGACTCGTCCAATTGAAGATGCTGCACCTGGAGTTATGCAACGACAATCAGTTAATCAACCACTTCAAACTGGTATCAAAGCAATTGATGCATTGGTTCCAATTGGTCGAGGTCAGCGTGAATTAATCATTGGTGACCGTAAAACTGGTAAAACAAGCTTGGCTGTTGACACTATTTTGAATCAAAAAGGACAAGATGTAATTTGTATTTACGTCTTTATTGGTCAAAAGGAGTCAACCGTTAGAACGCAAGTAGAAACTTTGAAACGCTTTGGCGCAATGGATTATACAATTGTTGTCGAAGCTGGACCAAGTGAACCGGCCCCAATGCTTTATATAGCACCATATGCTGGTACGGCAATGGGTGAAGAATTTATGTACAACGGTAAGGATGTTTTAGTCATTTTTGATGATCTATCCAAACAAGCCGTTGCTTATCGTGAACTCTCTTTGCTCCTTCGTCGTCCGCCTGGTCGTGAAGCTTATCCTGGTGACGTTTTCTACCTGCATTCCCGTCTGTTGGAGCGTAGTGCGAAGTTGAGTGATGAACTTGGTGGAGGTTCAATGACTGCCATTCCGTTTATCCAAACTGAAGCGGGAGATATTTCAGCGTATATTCCAACCAACGTAATTTCGATTACGGATGGTCAGATTTTCTTACAAAGTGATTTGTTCTTTGCAGGAACTCGTCCAGCTATTGACGCTGGTAATTCTGTTTCCCGTGTTGGTGGTAGCGCTCAGATAAAAGCAATGAAAAAAGTTGCCGGTACGTTACGTACTGATTTGGCAGCTTATCATGAATTAGAGAGTTTCGCTCAATTTGGCAGTGATTTGGATCAGGCAACCCAGGCTAAATTAAACCGTGGTCGTAGAGTTGTTGAAGTTTTAAAGCAACCATTACATGACCCAATTCCAGTTGAAAAGCAAGTTGTCTTACTATACTCACTAACTCATGGCTATTTGGATTCTGTTCCTGTTGAAGATATCGGCCGATTTGAAAAAGAATTGTATGATAACTTTGATAGTCAACATTCAGACTTATTGGATCACATCCGTGAGACAGGTGAACTGCCGGATGAAAGTGAGTTAAAGACTGCAATTTCTAAATTTGCAGATAGTTTTTCACCAAGTAATAAATAGGAGGTAGCTTATGCCTGCATCTTTACTTGAGTTGAAGAAGAAAATTGCTTCAGTTAAGCAAACTGGTAAAATCACAGAAGCAATGAGAATGGTTTCTGCGTCAAAACTAAATCAAACAGAAAAAAGAGATGAAGGATATACGGTTTATAATGATCATGTTCGACAAACTCTTTCGCGTTTGATGAGTGCACAAGTGGTTAGTCATTTGCACAAAGAAAATGTTGCAATTGATGAAGGCAGCATCAGTAAGATTGATTATGAGAGTGTTTTTGGCTTAGGTGTCATTTCAGACATGGTTCAAGCTCGTAAAGAAGTAAAGTCTACTGGTTATCTTGTAATTACGGGTGATCGAGGACTTGTTGGATCATATAATAGTGCCGTCATTAAAAACATGATGGGCTTAGCTGAAGATGCAAAAGCAGAAAATAAAGACATTAAAATTCTTGCTGTTGGCTCAGTTGGAGCTGAATTTTTCAAGAAAAACAACTTGAATGTTGTTTATGAAAATGCTGCAATTTCTGATGTACCAACTTTTGATGAAGTTTTACCAATTGTTTCAACTGCAATCAAAATGTACTTAAACGGAGTTTATGATGAGCTATACGTTTGTTATACGCACCACATAAACTCTTTATCATCAGCATTTCGTGTTGAAAAAATGCTTCCTATTGTTGATATCGATATCGGCCTTAAAGAAGCAAAAGAACACCGAGATCTAGAATATGATATTGAGCCAGACATTAATACGGTGTTGACTACACTAATTCCTCAATATGCCCGTTCAACTATTTATGGGGCAATTTTGGATGCAAAAACTGCAGAACATGCTAGTTCAATGACAGCAATGCAGAGTGCAACCGATAACGTAAATGACTTGGTTTCAAGTTTAACTACAAAATTAAACCGTGCAAGACAAGCTGAGATCACTACTGAAATTACTGAAATTGTCAGTGGTGCAAATGCTTTGAAATAATTAAGAGAAAAGGAGGTAGATGTTTTGAGTGAAGGTGAAGTTGTTCAAGTAATCGGCCCTGTAGTCGATGTGAAATTTCCACTTGACAAAAACCTACCTGATATTAACAATGCTTTGCGCGTCGTTAAGTCGGATGATGAATCAATTGTTCTTGAAGTTACACTTGAACTCGGTGACGGTGTATTAAGAACAATCGCGATGGAATCTACCAACGGACTCCGGCGCGGAATGAAGGTCCAAGATACTGGAGGTCCTATTTCAGTACCTGTTGGTTCTGATACCTTAGGACGTGTTTTTAACGTTTTAGGTGAACCAATCGATAATGGTCCAAAATTCGATAAAGATCATCCTCGTAACAGTATCCATCGAAATGCACCAAAATATGATGAATTAACTACCAGCCAAGAAATTCTGGAAACAGGGATTAAGGTTATTGATTTACTTGAACCTTATGTTCGTGGTGGTAAAGTTGGTTTGTTTGGTGGTGCCGGAGTTGGTAAGACTACTATTATCCAAGAGTTAATTCACAATATTGCTCAAGAGCATGGTGGTATTTCGGTCTTTACTGGTGTTGGTGAAAGAACACGTGAAGGTAATGACCTTTACTTTGAAATGAAGGCATCTGGTGTTTTAAGCAAAACAGCGATGGTCTTTGGTCAAATGAATGAGCCGCCTGGTGCCAGAATGCGTGTAGCTTTAACTGGATTAACCCTAGCTGAGTACTTTAGAGATGTTGAAGGCCAAGACGTTTTGCTCTTTATCGACAACATTTTCCGGTTTACTCAAGCCGGTTCTGAGGTCTCAGCTTTGTTAGGAAGAATGCCTAGTGCCGTTGGTTATCAACCAACACTTGCAACTGAAATGGGTCAATTGCAGGAAAGAATCACTTCAACTAAGAAGGGTTCAATTACTTCAATTCAAGCCGTTTATGTTCCTGCCGATGACTATACCGACCCAGCCCCAGCGACCACTTTTGCTCACCTTGATGCTACAACCAACTTGGAACGTAGCTTAGTTGAGCAGGGTATTTATCCAGCCGTTGATCCATTGGAATCAACTTCTAGTGCGTTGGATCCTGAAGTAGTTGGTCAAGAACATTACGAAGTTGCTACACGTGTACAGCACATTTTGCAACGCTACCACGAATTACAAGACATTATCTCAGTGTTGGGTATGGATGAATTATCTGATGAAGAGAAGGTAATTGTTAGTCGTGCTCGTAAGATTCAGTTCTTCTTATCCCAAAACTTCTTTGTTGCTGAACAGTTTACTGGTGTACCTGGTTCATATGTTCCAATCAAAGAGACAATTAAGGGCTTTAAGATGATTTTGGATGGTCATTTAGACGATTTACCAGAAGATGCTTTCCGTAGCGTGGGTCCTATCGAAGACGTTTTGAAAAAAGCTCAAGATATGGGTGTAACCGCCAGTGATCCTGAAGCAAAAGCATTATTAGAAAAGTAGGGTGATGTCAAATGGCAGATCCAGAAAAACTTTTCATGGTAAATGTTGTAACACCTGATGGCGTAGTTTTTTCTCATCATTGTAGTATTGTTGAGATGCGTGCAATCGATGGACAACGCTCAATCATGTATAATCACTTGCCTATTTTAACTCCACTTTCAATTGGTGAAATTAGGGTTAAAAGAAGTCGGGAAATGAATGAAGTTGTTAATCACATAGCAGTAAGCGGTGGCTACTTTGAGTTTTCTGATAATGTAGCAACGATTATTGCTGATAGTGCGGAACGTTCAAATAAAATTGATGTGTCTCGTGCTGAAGCAGCTCGAAAGCGTGCTCAAGATGCTTTGAAGGAAGCAAAAGCAACGCATGATCAAAGATCGCTCGAAAGAGCACAAGTTGCATTGAGAAGGGCTGTCAACCGGATTAGTGTTTACAATTCAGGTAAATAGTATTAAAGTTTAACGGATACACAAAAGCGTGTATCCGTTTTTTATTTGACTAAAGAAAAGTGGGAAATTAAATGTTTCAACTTGGTGTTCATGCTCTGATCAGTATTATTATTTACCTGATAACGATAGGGCTATCATTTCAAATTATGAAGAGTGTTAGAATCGAAAAAATTATTAGAACTAATAAGGTTTTTGAAGCGCAATTGCTACTGATTTTTGCGGCAATTGCGTTAGGCTTTTTAGTGGGTAATTTTTTCATTACGCTGATAGATACTTCTTTACAATTAAGTAATTTCTTTTAAGACTTGTTAAAACGCCTGAAGAGTGCAGCAAACTAGCTTTCTTTATGGTAAAATGTACAATGAATATTTATGGAGGATTATCGTGGCACGAGATATAGGAATTGATTTAGGGACAGCCAACGTGCTCATCAACGTTTCTGGTAAGGGAATCGTTTTGAATGAACCATCAGTAGTTGCTGTCAATACAAGTACAAATAAAGTAGTAGCTGTTGGAACTGAAGCATACAAAATGGTAGGTAGAACGCCTGGTAATATTCGTGTGATTCGCCCATTAAAGAACGGGGTAATTGCCGATTTTGACATTACAGAAGCGATGCTATCTTACTTCATTGAAAAATTAAATGTTAAGGGCTTTATGTCAAAACCTAACATTTTGATTTGTGCTCCAACTGGAGTAACTTCAATTGAACAAAAAGCAATTATTCAAGCAGCTGAAAAATCAGGTGGTGGTAAGGTTTACCTTGATTTTGAACCTAAGGTTGCAGCTGTTGGTGCAGGGCTAGATATTTTTAAGCCACAAGGTAATATTGTTATCGATATTGGTGGTGGTACTACTGATATTGCTGTTTTATCAATGGGTGAAATTGTTACTAGCCAATCTCTTCGCTATGCTGGAGATCATATGAACCAAGCTGTTGTTTCTTACATTAAAAACAAGCATAACTTGCTTATTGGTTCAAGAACAGCTGAACAAATTAAAATTGAAATTGGTAGTGCCTTTGAGCCGGATAAGGATCAGACGATTACTGTCCGTGGACGTGATGTAGTGGATGGCCTTCCTAAACAGGCAACTGTTTCTGCTCCTGAAATTCAAGAGGCTTTGCATGATGGTTTGATGACAATTATTGCAGCTACTAAAGATGTTTTAGAGAAGACTCCACCTGAGTTATCTGCCGACATTATTGATCGTGGTATTATGCTAACTGGTGGTGGTGCGATGTTAAAGAACTTGGATAAACTAATTTCGTACTATCTTAAGGTTCCAGTTTTGACTGCTGATCATCCTCTTGAAGCTGTTGCATTGGGAACAGGCATTTTGCTTAAAAATATCGAAAAGCATCAACGTCATTAATTCAACTGGAGGTGTGGTTTGCGTAAGATTTTAATTTATCTAGTTAGAATTTATCAGAAATTTATTTCGCCGGCTTTACCTAAGTCTTGCCGTTATTATCCTACTTGTTCAACTTACATGATTGATGCTTTGACCAAATTTGGTCCCTTTTTAGGATTAATTATGGGTATTAGCAGGATTTTGCGTTGCAATCCCTTTGTTCGCGGAGGGGTTGACCCGGTACCTGATAAGTTTACTGTTTTCCGTAACCCCCACCCAGAGAGATATGAAGATGAAATTATTGCTAAAAAATTTCATCCTGATGTGAAATAGGAGTATTTATGGCAAAGAAACCAGAGAATATTAATATTGAAATTAATGAAATCAACGGGAAAGATAATCCGACTTGGGAAGTAGTCATTCCACAGAAGAAAAAAGCTATTGGTTTAATTGAAAAAATTGATGGACGTTATCGTGCAACTACTAATAAAACTAATAGTGTTCTATATGCAAAGACGTTAGAAAGTAGTATCAATGACTTGCTATCGTACTTTGCTTTACATGAAAAATAGTGGACAGTGATGATTAATGGTAAAAGTACAAAATAAAACTGATTTGTATGATCAAATAGCCTGGAACATTGTTGTTCCTGTGCTGATTCTGGCAGCTGTTGGTTTATACTCGATTTACTTTGCTGCAATAGATGATCCAAGTCATATGGGAAGCCCAGTAAAAGCAGTTTTAATGCAAGGGCTTTGGTATTTGATTTCTTTAGTAATAGTTGTTTTTGTAATTCAATTTGATGCAGAACAGTTATTTCGAATTGCACCATATGCCTACGGTCTAGGAATTGTCCTTTTGATTGCAGTTTTATTCTTTTATAATCGAAGTATAGCTGCTGATGTTAGTGCCAAAAGTTGGTTTAAGCTAGGGCCAATTTCCTTTCAGCCATCCGAGGTAATGAAACCAGCATTTATTCTAATGTTAGCTAGAGTAGTTAGAGAGCACAATCAGAAGTTCGCACATACAATTCGAAATGACTGGGTTTTAATTGGTAAAATAGTTGGTTGGATGCTGCCAATTGCAGTTCTACTGAAATTACAAAATGACTTCGGTACGATGCTTGTCTTCTTTGCTATAGTTGGTGGAGTAATTATTGTTTCAGGAATATCTTGGAAGATAATAACACCAATGTTTATCATAGTTGCAATTATAGGTGTGGTAGTGATTTTTATGGTCACTACACCAGGCGGCCAAGTTATTCTAAGCCATTCTTTTCAACCGTACCAATTTGCTCGTATCATGTCTTGGCTGAATCCATCTACAGATACATCTAAAGCAGCATATCAGTTGTGGCAGAGTATGCAAGCGATTGGATCTGGACAGATTTTTGGTAATGGGTTTGGAAATCTAAGTGTTTATGTACCAGTTCGTGGTTCGGATATGGTTTATTCAGTAATTGGTGAATCATTTGGTTTTGTTGGTAGTGTAGCAGTTATCTTGCTTTACTTATACCTGATTGTCCAGATGGTACGTATTACATTTGATACCAAAAATGCATTTTACTCATATGTATCGACAGGGGTCATTATGATGATCTTGTTCCATGTTTTTGAAAATATAGGAATGAGTATTGATCTCTTGCCGTTGACAGGTATACCATTACCATTTATTTCCCAAGGTGGTTCAGCCTTAATTGGGAATATGATTGGTATTGGTATGATTTTATCGATGAAGTTTCATAATAAAGATTATATGTTTAGCCAGGCAGGCGACTTTTAATTAAAAATAAAAAGCACTTCTTTTAAAAGAAGTGCTTTTTTGTATGCCCAGTTTATTTTAATTTTGATTTTCGGCGGTACGACAAACTAGTACATCGCAATCTGCTGTTCTGGTGACATACTCGGTTACGCTACCGACTAAAATTCGTTCTACTGCATTTAAGCCAGTTGCACCAACTACGATTAAATCAATTTGATGCTTTTTAGGAAAGTCATGTGCAATGATTGCCTTAGGAGAACCGAATTCAATTGAAAAGTGAACATCGTCAATTCCCGCTTCTTTTGCATCATTGTAATATTTTTGCAGCTTTTCCTTAGCATCATTTGAAACTTGCTCAACCATTTCGGAGTCAAAGCTTGAAACATTTTGGAAGGATCTAGTATCAATGACATGTAAAATTTCTAAGCCTGCATTATTACCCTTAGCTAGTAAAACAGCTTTTCTAAAAGCTAAATCTGCTTCTTTTGATCCATCAACGGCGACTTGTATGCGGTGATATTGTTTCATCATTTAAAACACCTCTCTTATACATTCATTTTACCAAACTTTTGGCCAATTAATCATTTTCGTGATTAATTAGTAAGCTAAAAATTAGAATAGTAATTGAACTAAGAAGT